>JAEIGA010012823.1_pt1 | contig 12747 bp, 13 predicted proteins | sample 9270691 | NCBI WGS metagenome assembly JAEIGA01 (sample SAMN17057246, study PRJNA624740) | gut metagenome | biome: biome; isolation source: fecal sample | host: Bos grunniens | place: China: Xizang | collected 2019 | reverse complement strand
TGATTGTAAGTATCTGTCCATTCCTATATGTGTCCTTGCCGATTTTAAAGGCAGGAATCAACGTATTGATGCATAAGAACCTGAACATGGATGTAATGTATTCAATGGGTATCCTGGTTGCATATGTTTCAAGTATTTTCGGAACATTTGGCATTGTCCTGGACCACACATTCATGTTTTATGACTCTGCAGTTATGCTTCCGTCATTTTTAATGATAGGAAGATATCTTGAAGCGAGAGCTAAAAAAAGGACTTCCGATTCGATTCGTGAATTAATCGGACTTCAACCGACTGTTGCAACAGCCATTGAAATTGATGAAAACGGTGAAGTAACCTCCCAAAAGGAAGTTTCAATATCTGACATTGTCATTGATGATCTGCTTTTGGTAAAACCTGGAGATAAGATTCCCGTTGACGGTGATGTCGTTGGCGGAGAATCATACGTTGACGAATCCATGATAAATGGAGAGCCAATTCCTAAAGTTAAAAAAGATGGTGAAGAGGTATTTGCAGGAACCATTAATCAGGATGGTGTGCTGCACATTAAGGCAAAAAAGATTGGAAAGGAAACTGTATTGTCCAATATCATTCGCCTGGTTGAAAAAGCGCAGTCCTCAAGGCCTCCAGTTCAAAAGTTCGCAAATACGATTGTTTCATATTTCATTCCGGTTATTTTGACAATAGCTATTGTAGTATTCTTAATTTGGTACTTTGTGCTCGGTGCAACTTTATTGTTCTCCCTTACATGTCTGATTTCAATTCTGGTGGTGGCCTGTCCGTGTGCACTTGGCCTTGCAACTCCAACCGCAGTTACCGTAGGTGTTGGAAGGGCAGCAGAATATGGTATTCTGATTAAAAACGGTGACACCCTTGAAAATGCAGGTCAAATCGATGTGGCCGCCTTTGACAAGACAGGCACAATAACCGAAGGAAAGCCTGAAGTGGATGATGTCATTCCATATGATGTTTCAGCCGAAGAGCTGATCAGGCTTGCAGCAAGCGTTGAGCAAAATTCAAATCACCCTATCGCCAAGGCCATTGTAAACAAATCCAAGGAATTAAACATTGATTTGGATTCCACATCAAGCTTTGAAAACATTACCGGTAAAGGATTGAAAGCCGAGTTAAATGGCAGTGAGGTTTTAGCGGGCAATTTGGCTTTGATGCAATCTGAAGAGGTTGAGGTCTCACCTGAATTGGTTGATAAATATCATGAACTTGAGGGACTGTCCAAAACAATCATATTCCTGGCTAAGGATAAGAAAGTTAAAGGCATTTTAAGCTTGTCTGATAAAATCAAATCAACATCCAAAAGGACAATTGAGGAATTGCATAAGATGGGCGTTGAAACTTATATGCTGACCGGAGACAACGAATCCACAGCATTAAATGTTGCCCGAGAAGTCGGAATCGATAATGTCGAAGCTGGTGTTCTTCCTGAAAACAAGCTGGATATTGTTAAGAAGGCTCAAGCAAACCATACTAAAAAGGTCCTGTTTGTGGGGGACGGTATTAATGATGCTCCTGCACTTACACAGGCGGATATCGGTGTAGCTATGGGCAATGGTACTGACATCGCTATGGAAAGCGGGGACATTGTTGTCATGGAAGGCGATTTGGAAAATGTTGTTGCCGCGGTGCAGTTCTCCAAAAAGGTAATGCGCAGAATCAAGGAAAACATTTTCTGGGCATTTGCATATAACTCAATTTTAATTCCGGTTGCCGCAGGTGTGCTATATCCTACCTTTGGCATAACATTTGAGCCTGCACTTGCAGGATTGGCTATGGCATTGAGTTCTGTAACGGTCATAACCCTTTCATTAATGCTTAAGAGATATGTTCCTGAAATAAAAAGAAAAAATAGTAAAAATTAATTGAAATCATTCAATTAATTCTTTTTTTAATTTAAAACCAACTTTCGGACTTTTCAAGCAATTCATCAATGATGGTTGGTATGGATCCGATGTAGGTGTGAGGGTCCATCAGTTTATCGACATCCTCTTTTGTCAAGTATTTTTGAACTTCCTCATCTTCTAAAATCAATTCACCAAGCAATAATTTTTCCTTGTTGGCCTTAATGGCATTTTTTCTTACAATTCCGTATGCAGTCTGTTTTCCCATTCCCGCACGGGTAAGTTCTGCCATTAACCTTTCAGCCATAATCAAACCGTTGGTTAGGTTCAGGTTTCTTTCGATGTTTTCATCGTAGAATACAAGATTGTTCATTAATTTGATTGTAAGGTTTAAGATGTAATCGGTTAGGATACAACTTTCTGGAAACATTATCCTTTCACAAGAGGAGTTGGTCAAGTCTCTTTCATGCCAGAGAGGGTTGTTGTCCAATGCCGCATTGATGAAGGATTTGACAATCCTTGCTACGCCACAAATCCTTTCTGCTGTAATAGGATTCATTTTGTGTGGCATTGTGCTGCTTCCAACTTGTTTTTCAGGATCGAAATATTCTCCCACTTCCATGATTTCTGTTCTTTGCAGGCTTCTGATTTCAAGGGCGATTTTATCTAAGGTACTTGCGATGTTGGCTAAAACACTAATGAATTCTACGTGGTTGTCTCTTTGGACAACTTGGTTTGTTATTGTTGCTGCAGGCAATCCTAATATTTCTGCAACGGTTTTATGTATTTCCCATCCTTGTTCTCCTAAAGCGGCTGTTGTTCCTACAGCCCCGTCCATCATTCCTATACATACATTGGATTCCGCATGTTCTAGTCTGTCATATTGTCTGTGGAGTTCATCAGCCCATAGACCAAATTTCATTCCATATGTGGTTGGAAGCGCATGTTGGCCGTGTGTACGTCCAATGCAGACTTTCATCTTGTTTTCTTTTGCCAAATCAAGCATTATCTTGGTCAATCTTTCCAATTTTTCTTTTAATACTCCAATGGAATCCTTGATTAATAATGAATTTGAACTGTCTACGATGTCATTGGATGTTGCTCCGAAGTGCACATATTCTCCAGCACCGTTTTCACAGACTTCTGTAATGGATTTTGATAAAGCAGCTATATCGTGATTAGTTTCTGCTTCAATTTGTTTCATTCTTTCTAATTTGACATATTTGGTATTTGCTTTAGCTGCAATTTCATCAGCAACTTCTTGGGGTATAATGCCAAGTTTTCCTTCAGCTTGAGCTAATGCAGATTCCACATCTAACATCTTTTGTAATTTGTTTTCTTCTTCCCAAATTTTTTTCATTTCGGGTGTCCCATATCTAAATTCAATTGGGTGTATAGCCATTTTTTATCATCTCGCATAAATTATTAATTGAATAATGTATTATTTATTATTTAATTATATTATAGTTTGGCACAATTTTGGAAACATTTATATTGTTTTATATAAAGATTTAATATCACTGTTATAATCATAATAGGTGGTTAGTTGGAAACAAAAATAAGACTGTTGCGCCAAAAGAAAGGCATAACCCAACAACAACTTGCTGATTTGGCCGGTGTAACACGTCAAACAATAAATGCTTTGGAAAATGCTCGCTACAACCCTTCCTTATTATTGGCCTATCATATAACTAAGATTTTGGGTAGAAATGCTATTGAAGATGTTTTTATCTTCAGTGAAGATGATTAAATATGTAATATGGACAGAGAATTGATTAATGGCTTAATCTTTTAATTTATCTTTCACGTGTTAGACTGTTTTATCTAAAAATTTTAGAACGGATTTTTTTCATTTTTAAGTGGTTTATATGTCTTTATTTAATGATAAACTTAAACAGATTAGCCTAAAAGAAATAATTTCTTTAATAATTGTTCTATTTGTTCTAATATTTGTTATAAATGAATTGAATATTTTTCATATAGATCCGATTTTCATTGATATCATTGTAATCTGCTATATTTTGTATAGAATTGGAAATTTTTCAAGTTTAAAAGATGATATAATCGATGCATTTTCTATAGATTCCATTAAATATATCCTATTTATTGTAGTGTTGAATATTTTTTTATCATATGGGCTATTGTACTTGTCTAATTCGGTTTTATCAATATTGCCTCCTTTAGACTTTTCAGTTTATTTTGGCAGGAATTCAATTGATGCTGCCAATTCAATTATAATTTCCAGTTTGGTCGCTACGGTTTTTGTATCTCCGGTTTTTGAAGAGTTGTTTTTCAGGGGGATATTAATAAACAGGTTGAATCTGATTGTTCCGACAATTTTTTCAATACTGATTTCATCACTGCTCTTTGCGGCATTTCATACTTTCGGAAGTATCACCGCAGCATTTATTTTTTCGATTTGCATGGCTATCCTATACATTAAGACAGAAAACATTGTCGTTGTGATATTGGCCCACTTCTTAAATAATTTCATAGCTGAAAGCATAGTAATTTTGGATGGGAATAGTCTCCTGTTTACGAATGGTGTGGTCATGGGATGCGTCTCTTTTTTAGCTATTGTGTCAGCTATTTTACTCATCGTTTTCATTGTCCGGGAATTGAATAAGATTAAATAATAGTGAATTATAGATATTCTATTATGGATTTAAGAAAAATAGGAATTGTTTTAATATTTGTCGGCATCTTCTTGACTATCCTGTTTATAGATAATGATAAGGTTTTTGTTCCAGCATTGACAATTACTGTTTTGGGATTTTTCGTCACCGTTGTTGGTTTTGTCATTCAAATCAGAAAGCAGAAAATCATTAATGATAAGTTGGATGAGGATATTGGCACTGTCCTCCAGCCTTTGATTACCAAATATTCAAATTTGAATAAGCAGTACCGCAGCGAATATGATGGTGAGGAGTACGCTGAAAAAAGGCTTCAACTGAATAGGGATTTGGAAAGGGAAATTGCTGAAAGCCTACCTTATCTCGAAAGCAGGGAAATTAAAAAAATAGTTATCCAGTTCAGCAAGGAACAGGACAAAATGAATTAAATTTTTTTAAATTTTTTTAACAATGTACAAATTATTACAACAAGGTTTTAAATAGTACATTATACTAATTATATTAATGTAAAAATAAAAAATGTGATATGATGTTTTCCCCAAGTTTAGATGAAGTAAAAAAAATTGCACAAAATAAGGAGTATAAATGCATTCCAATATCTTATGAACTATTTTCAGATATTGTAACTCCTATTGGAGCTTTAAGAATTTTAAAAGGTATCAGCAAGCATGTCTACATGTTGGAAAGTGTTGAGGATTCACAAAAATGGGGAAGATACAGCTTTTTAGGATTCAATCCAATATTGGAATTCACATGTCAGGATGGAACTGTTCATATTAGAGGGGATAAGGATTTCAACGGGCTGACAGATGATGAGGAAATTATCAAGACAGATAATCCCAGTGAGATCATCAAAAAGCTTGTAAAGGAAAACAGATCTCCCAAGCTTGATTACCTGCCTCCATTTACAGGAGGATTCGTCGGTTACTTTGCATATGATTATATAAAATATGTCGAACCGTCATTGAAATTGGATGCTGAAAACCAGGATTGCTTTAAGGATATTGACCTGATGCTGTTTGATAAGGTGATAGCATTCGATAATTTCAAACAGAAAATCATTCTTATTTCCAATATAAAAACTGATGATTTGGAAAACAACTATAATAAAGCATGTAAGGAGTTAAAAGACATTGCACATCTGATTAAAAACGGAGAAAAATCTGAAATTATACCACTTAAGCTACAATCAGAATTCAAGCCTATCTTTTCACGTGACAGATATTGTCAAATGGTCGATGATGCAAAAAGATATATTTATGAAGGAGATATATTTCAGGTAGTTCTCTCAAACAGGATAGAAGCGGATATTTCCGGAAGCCTCTTTGACACTTACAGAGTATTGAGAACAACCAACCCCTCTCCTTATATGTTCTACTTTTCCAGTGATGACATTGAAATTGCAGGAGCATCTCCCGAAACCCTGGTCAAATTGACTGATGATAAACTCTATACTTTCCCTCTTGCCGGAACAAGGCCCCGCGGGAAAACTGAAGAGGATGACTTGAATCTGGAAAAGGAATTGCTGGCTGATGAGAAGGAATTGGCAGAACATAACATGCTGGTTGATTTGGGCCGCAATGACATTGGAAGAATTTCCGAGTTCGGCTCTGTTACTGTTGATAAATATTTGTCCATTGAGAGATTCTCTCATGTGATGCATATAGGTTCGACGGTATCGGGAATCTTGAGAAGCGATTTGGATCCGCTTTCTGCCATCGACTCAATATTGCCTGCAGGAACATTGTCCGGAGCTCCAAAGATTAGGGCCTGTGAGATAATCAACGAACTTGAAGACAATAAAAGAGGAATTTACGGCGGAGCCATTGGCTACATTGATTTAAGCGGAAACATCGATACCTGCATCTCCATAAGGATTGCATTTGCACGCAACAACAAGGTTTTCATCCGTTCGGGTGCGGGAATTGTAGCGGATAGCGTTCCCGATAAGGAATTTGACGAATGTTTAAACAAGGCCAAAGCAGTTATAAATGCCTTAGAAATTGCCAATGGGGGTATTGAATGATTATTTTAATTGACAACTATGACAGTTTTTCATTTAATCTTGTACAACTGATTGCTGAAGTCAATCAGGACATTGAAGTTTATAGGAATGACAAGATTACAATAGATGAAATCAAAAGCTTAAATCCGGAATGCATCATTTTGTCTCCGGGACCGGGCAAACCTGAAAATGCGGGAATCTGTGTTGATGTTGTAAAGGAATTTTCTAGTTCAGTTCCTATATTTGGTGTTTGCTTAGGCCATCAGGCAATTTGTGCAGCATTCGGAGGCAAGATATCTCACGCCAAAAGGTTAATGCACGGTAAATCTTCAGATATCTCATTGGATTATGATTATATCTTTAAGGGTCTGCCTAGTGAAATCAGTGTCGGCAGGTACCATTCTTTAAGCTTAGTTAAAGACACTCTTCCGGATTGTCTTGAAATTATTTCAAAATCAAAGGATGACGGTGAAATCATGGCAGTAAAACATCGTGATTTTAATGTCTATGGTCTTCAGTTTCATCCTGAATCAATATTAACACCCGATGGGTTAACAATTATGAGAAATTTTTTAGAAAAAGTGGATAAGGGGATTTTATGATTAAGGAAGCTATTTTAAAAGTATACAAACATGAAGATTTAACTTATGATGAAGCATATCAGACTATGGATGAAATCATGAGCGGTGAAGCTAGTGAAGTTCAGATGAGCGCCTATCTAACGGCAATGTCTATGAAAGGCGAGACAATAGATGAAATCACAGCATCCGCCGAAGCCATGAGAGCTCATTGTGTAAGGTTACTGAATGATAAGGAAGTTTTGGAAATCGTCGGAACCGGAGGGGACGGATCAAACACCTTTAACATTTCAACCACTTCATCGATTGTCATTTCCGCTGCAGGAATTCCGGTTGCAAAGCACGGAAACCGTTCCGCATCAAGTAAATGTGGTGCCGCAGATGTGTTGGAAGAGTTGGGCGTTAACATATACATAGAGCCTGAAAAAAGTTTGAAATGTCTTGAAGAGATTAACTTATGTTTCTTATTTGCTCAGAATTATCATTTATCAATGAAATATGTGGCTAATGTGCGAAAAGAGCTTTCAATAAGAACTATATTCAATATTCTAGGTCCTCTAACAAATCCTGCTGGAGCTACAATGCAGGTGCTGGGAGTTTATGAAAAGGAATTAGTTGAGCCATTGATGGATGTATTGAAGAATTTAGGCGTCAAATCAGCAGTGTCAGTTTTTGGTATGGATGTCATGGATGAAATTTCAGTCAGTGATAAAACATTTGTATGTGAACTTAAAGATGGTAAAACAATGTCTTATGAAATTTCACCGGAACTTTTCGGAATGGAGCTTGCATCCAAGGAGGACATTGTCGGTGGAGATGCAAAGGAAAATGCCAGAATTACCCTATCAATATTGAAAGGTGAAAAAGGCCCAAGGAGAAATGCAGTTCTATTGAATTCCGCCGCAGGTTTGTATGTTGCAGGAAAAGTTGAATCATTAAGGGAAGGCGTTGCCATGGCTTCTGAGCTAATTGATTCCGGAAAGGCTTTAAGACAACTTGAAAAATTTATTGAATTTACAAACAGCTGATTATTATGTTAGATGAAATTGTTGAAAAAACAAAAGAAAGAGTCGAGAAGGCAAAAGAAATAATTCCTTTGGAGGAACTTAAAAGGGAAGTGTCCCAATTAGAGATATCAGATGATTTTCCATTTAAAGAGGCATTGAGCGGAGATGATATTGCAATAATCGCAGAAGTTAAGAAGGCCTCCCCTTCAAAAGGATTGATTGCTGAGGATTTCGATTATTTGGAAATTGCTAAGGAATATGAAGAGGCAGGAGCAAGCGCCATTTCAGTTTTAACAGAACCTTACTTTTTCATGGGCGATGATGACTATCTAAAGGAGATTGCCGAAACGGTAAATATTCCTGTCCTGAGAAAGGATTTCGTAGTTGACGAATATATGATCTGGGAGGCAAAATTGCTTGGCGCTTCAGCCGTTCTGCTTATTGTTTCAATACTTGACATCGTTCAGCTAAAGAAATATTTGGATCTGGCTCATGATTTGGGATTGTCCGCAATTGTGGAGACTCATGATGGTGATGAAATCATGCGCGCAATGACTGTCGGAGCGGAAATCATAGGCGTCAACAATAGGAACCTGAATGATTTTACAGTTGACATTGAAAATAGTATCAGCTTACGTAGATGTGTTAGTGGAGATGTTATATTTATTTCAGAAAGTGGCATTAAAACAAAAGAAGATGTTGCCAGATTAAAGGAAAATGATGTTGATGCTGTTTTAATTGGTGAAACTTTGATGAAAAGTGAAGATAAAAAAGCTATGATTTCGGAGTTGAAGAATGGTTAAAATTAAAATCTGCGGACTTAAAAGACAGGAAGACATTGAAATGGTAAACAAATATAAACCCGATTATATCGGTTTTGTGTTCGCAGACAGTAAAAGAAAAGTTTCTCATAAGTTAGCTGGTGAATTGAAGGATAATTTGGACTCAAACATAACTTCAGTAGGAGTTTTTGTAGATGCTCCTCAGGATGAGATATTAAGCTTATTCCATGACGGAACGATTGATGTTGCACAGCTTCACGGAAGTGAAAGCGAAGGGTTCATCAACGGATTGAAGGAAAAAACCGATGGTGAGTTAAAAATCATCAAGGCAATTGAGATGTCAGATGATGTTGATTTGGGAGAATATGAAAAATCCCAAGCAGATTTCCTGCTTTTGGACAGCGGCAAGGGAAGCGGGAAAACTTTTGACTGGCGTTTGATTAGAAAAAATTTAAAAAAGGAGTTTTTCCTGGCAGGAGGATTGAATATTTCAAACATTTGCGAAGCCATAAAGGAATTCAATCCCTATGCTGTTGACTTGAGCTCCGGGCTTGAAACTGATGGATTTAAAGATGAACATAAGATAAAGGAAATTATGGAGGTTATAAATTGAATAATGGGAGATATGGAGAATATGGTGGTCAGTACATATCTGAAACGTTAATGAATGAGCTACTCTACTTGGAAGAGCAGTATTATCATTACATGAATGATCCGGAATTTGTAGAAGAGCTCAATACATTATTGGCTGAATATGCTGGAAGGCCATCCCTATTGTATTATGCTAAACGAATGACAGAAGACCTTGGCGGAGCGAAGATTTACCTGAAACGTGAAGACTTGAATCATACTGGCGCTCACAAAATCAACAATGTTTTGGGTCAGGTTTTGCTTGCTAAAAAAATGGGGAAGACAAGAGTCATTGCCGAAACAGGCGCAGGCCAGCATGGGGTCGCAACCGCCACAGCTGCGGCACTTTTGGATATGGAATGTGAAGTGTTCATGGGAGAGGTCGATACCAAAAGGCAAGCATTGAACGTTTATAGGATGGAATTATTGGGTGCTAAGGTTCACACAGTGAAATCAGGTACAAAAACATTAAAAGACGCTGTAAATGATGCTTTTAGAGATTGGATTGCACGCGTTCATGATACCAATTATGTAATAGGCTCTACAATGGGGCCTCATCCATTCCCGATGATTGTCCGTGATTTCCAAGCGGTCATTAGTGCAGAGGCAAGAGAGCAATTCCTGGAAAAAGAGGGTAAACTGCCAAATGCAGTCATTGCCTGTGTTGGTGGAGGAAGTAATGCAATGGGAGCATTTTATAACTTCATAGAGGATGAAAACGTTAAGTTAATTGGTTGTGAAGCCGGAGGAAAAGGTGTTGACACCCCATATAATGCGGCTGCATTGACCAACGGTAAAATCGGAATATTTCATGGAATGAAATCAATCTTCAATCAGGGCGATTACGGTCAAATTGCTCCTGTATATTCTGTCTCAGCAGGCCTTGACTATCCTGGCGTAGGTCCTGAACATGCTTATCTAAGAGACAGTGGAAGGGCTGAATATGTTCCCGTTACCGATGAAGAGGCAGTAGAGGCATTTGAATACTTGTCAAAAATGGAAGGAATCATCCCAGCTATTGAAAGTGCACACGCAGTTGCCCATGCAATGAAATTGGCTCCTGCAATGGGTAGGGATGATATGATAATGATTTGTCTTTCAGGTAGAGGAGATAAGGACGTAAGGTCAATTGCAGAATATAGGGGAGTTGATTTAAATGAGTAAAATAGCTAATGCATTCGAGAATGGAACTGCATTTATAGGATTTTTAACAGCAGGCGACCCGACAGTGGACAAGACTGTAGAATATATTTTGGCTATGGAAGAGGCTGGTTGCGATTTGATTGAAATAGGCATTCCATTTTCAGATCCAATGGCTGAAGGGGTTGTAATTCAAGATGCTAACGTAAGGGCATTGAAGCATAACACCACTACAGATGATGTGTTTGATATTGTGGCAAGGGTTCGCGAAAAAACCGATGTTCCATTGGTATTTTTAACATATATCAATCCGGTATTCTTTTATGGCTATGAAAAATTCTTTAAAAGATGTGCAGAATTGGGAATTGACGGAATAATATCTCCGGATTTGCCTTATGAAGAAAAAAATGAGATTTCAGACATTGCAAAATCAAATGGTGTCGATGTCATATCCCTGATTGCTCCGACTTCAAGTGAAAGAATTAAGATGATTGCAAGCGATGCAACAGGATTCATATACGTGGTTTCATCCCTGGGAGTTACAGGCATGCGTGCCGAAATCAAAACTGACCTGAATGCAATTTTATCAGACATTCGTGAAGTTACAGACCTTCCGTTGGCGGTAGGTTTCGGTATCAATACTCCAGAGCAGGCTTCAGAAATTTCCAAAATTGCAGATGGAGTCATTGTCGGAAGTGCAATTGTAAAAATAATTGAAGAGCATGGGGAAGATGCCTCCGATGCCTTAAAAGAGTATGTCTCAAGCATGAAAAATGCTTGTTTATAAAGAGTTTTCCAACTCTTTTTTAATTATTTTTACACATTCTTCAGCTTCATCATCCAATCTGAATGGATCTCGGGCACAAACGTTATAATCTTCCAAAACGTCAGCAGCATTAACGGTTTTAAATACATCAACGCCCTTATTTGCCAAAATGGTATTTACGCAGTTATTTTTGCATCCGTTAACTGCTATTATTGGATATTTTTTAAGCATTGGAGTGTTTTTATTTTCAATGTCTGCTGAAGTGGAGCCCATGCAGATGGATATTATTTTTTCATTTTCTTTTTTCAAATCTCCAACAGCAACGCGGCATACCAATCCGTTTGGACTCATTCCGTTGCATGGAGCAAGAGCTATTTTTTCATCCATAACTATTCTATGGAGCGGTTCTTATTTAAATTTATATGAAAAGATAAACTTATAATATATAAAATACAAATATAATTACATTATTAATAAGAGGATTATTTATGTTTAAAGCAGAATTAAGTGATTCTAGTATACTAAAAACCAGTTTTGATGCTATTTCATCCATTGTTGATGAAGTACAGATTCAAACTGACAGTGAAGGTATGAGATTAGATGCCTTAGACCGTAGTCACATAACTTTCGTTCATTTAGAACTTAAATCTAGTTTATTTGATGAATATATTTGTGATGTTCCTGAAAAAATTAACATTGATACTGACGAATTTATGAGAGTTCTTAAAAGGGCTAAATCACAGGACAGAGTATTGATGTCTGTTGATGAAGGCAATTTCATCATTACCTTTGAAGGCGACGCTACAAGAACTTTCAAAATAAGATTGATTGATATGGAATATGATAACCCTGTTCCACCTCAAATTGATCATCCAACAAATTTCAAAGTTCGTTTCTCAATCTTGAAGGATTGTATCAATGATATCGAAATTTTCTCAGATAAAATTGCTTTGCAAGTCGATGAGGATTACTTCATGGCATCCGCAGACGGCGAATTCGGTGATGCAAGCATCAAATATCTTCATGGAGAAAATATCCAAGAACATGCAAAATCTTTATTCTCATTAGACAAGATTAGAGAAATGCTTAAAGCAGATAAATTTTCAGAGGAAGCTGAAATTAGTTTAGGTACTGACATGCCGTTAAGCTTAACTCTTACTATGGTTACCGGTGACGGTAAGCTAAGTTTCTTGCTTGCTCCTAGATTAGAAACAGATGAATAATTTCATTTGTTTTAACTTTTTTTATTTTTAAAAGATTTTAGAGATGGTATTAAGTGGATCAATTTTATCAGGAATTGCGTAAAATTCAGAAAAAAGAACGTAATAACGCTACATTAGCTCGTGTAGAAGA
>JAEIGA010012822.1_pt1 | contig 12748 bp, 15 predicted proteins | sample 9270691 | NCBI WGS metagenome assembly JAEIGA01 (sample SAMN17057246, study PRJNA624740) | gut metagenome | biome: biome; isolation source: fecal sample | host: Bos grunniens | place: China: Xizang | collected 2019 | reverse complement strand
GATTACACGGATAACAAGCATTTAAAATGCGACGATTATCCGTTTGGTGGCGGTGCAGGTATGGTGATGATGCCCCAACCGATCGGGAGCGCGATAGAAGCGTTAGACCCCGAGCATAAAGCGCGCCGAATTTATCTCTCGCCCAAGGGCGAAATGTTCAAGCAGGAAGCGGTGTTCCGCTTACTCAATTTCGAGCATTTGATTTTGCTTTGCGGACATTACGAAGGGGTAGATCAGCGCGCGATTGATTTGTTTATCGACGAAGAAATTTCCATTGGGGACTACGTATTGACGGGCGGTGAATTGCCTGCTATGGTGGTGGTGGATTGCATTTCACGCTACGTGGACGGGGTGATTAGCGCTTCGTCGCTGGTTGATGAAAGCTTTTCGGAAAACCTGCTCGAATATCCGCAATATACCCGTCCGCAGGAATATCGGGGCATTGCCGTTCCTGAAATTTTAAGGAGCGGAGATCACGCAAAAATCGATGCGTGGCGCAAGGAACAGGCGTTAAAGCTGACGAAAGCTCGCCGACCCGACTTACTCAAATAAGCCGTTCAAAAAAGGTGTAAAAATGAAAAAAATACAATGGTTTCCGGGGCATATGACGCGCGCTATGCGCGATATGGAAGAAAAAAAGAACTTATGCGACGGAATAATTTGCGTGTTAGATGCGCGCGCGCCGATTGCCACAATCAATAAAAATTTCAAAAAAATATTCGGGGAAAAGCCCGTTTTATATCTTTTGAACAAAGCCGACCTTGCCGATGCCAACAAAACGGACGGTTTTTTAAAACTGTTTGAAAGCAAGGGCAAATACTGCGTAAAATGCGATTGCACGAACCCCTCGTCGAAGCGTTTGATTTTGCAAAAACTAACGGAAATCACAAAGGAAAAACGCGCGCGCGCCCAAGCCAAAGGGCTTTCGCGGACGTTCCGTTTTATGGTGGCAGGGATTCCCAACACGGGCAAAAGTACGCTCGTGAATTTAATTAGCGGACAAAAACGCGCCAAAACGGGGGATAAAGCAGGCGTCACGCGTGACGTGCGTTGGCTTCGTTGCGGAGAATTTGATTTGTTGGATACCCCTGGCACGATGCCCCCGTCCTTTGAAGACCAAAACCTTGCCAAGCATTTGGCGTATATCGGGAGCGTAAACGACGACATTTTGGATATGGACGATATTGCGCTTGAACTTTTATTCGAGCTTGCCCAAAGCTATCCGCAATATCTCACCGAACGCTTCGGGATTGAAGATTTTTCGGAAAACTTAAAAATGTACGAACAGGTTTGCAAGCGCAGGGGATTTATTTTGCGTGGCGGTGAATTTGACTACGAGCGTGGCGCAAAAGCGCTTATCGACGATTTCAGAAAGGGCAGGGTTGGAAAAATCACGCTGGAAAAGCCTGCCGATTACACGGATTTTGAATGGTGAGCGTATGAAAAAAGTTTGGAACGCGGAAGAAAAATTATCGATAGAGCGCGCTTTGCAGGAAACGGGCGTTCGCTATATTGCAGGGGTAGATGAAGTGGGCAGAGGACCGCTTGCAGGACCTGTCGTTTGCGCGGCGGTGATAATGCCCCTTGACGAAGCTTCGCTGATTGTCGGCGTTGACGATAGCAAAAAACTCTCCGCGAAAAAACGGGAAGAGCTTTCGGAAAAAATCAAGCAAACGGCGCTTTGTTATGCTATTGTGGAAATCGACGAAAAAACGATAGACGAAATGAATATTTTGCAAGCCACGCGCCTTGGTATGAAGCGTGCGATTGAAACGCTTTCGATTGCGCCAGAAACGGTACTCACCGACGGCAATATGACGATAGATATTTGCTTTCCCCAACGTAGCGTTATCGGTGGCGACGCGCGTTCCTATTCGATAGGCGCGGCGAGCATTATCGCAAAAGTCTATCGAGATAAGCTGATGGACGAATACGCGAAAACGTATCCGCACTACGACTTTGAAAAGAACAAAGGCTACGGCACGGCAACGCATATTCAAGGCATTAAGGAGCAGGGGTTATGTCCCATTCACCGCAAGACGTTCACAAAAAACTTTTAGGAAAAAAGGGAGAAAAGCTCGTGGAGCAGTATTTGCGCAAACGTGGTTTTCAAGTGATAGGGCGCAACTATCGCACGCCCTTTGGCGAAGCGGATTTGATTGCGCAAGATAACGACGAAACGGTGTTTATCGAAGTGAAAACGCGCACGGACGAAGCATTCGGCGCGCCCCGTGAAGCGGTTGGAAAAACCAAGCGCGAGCGTTATTATAAAATCGCACAATGCTACGGCTTAACAAACGCCTGCGAGCCGAACGCCCGTTTCGACGTAGCGGAAGTGTATGCCGACGGGCGTATCGAATACTACGAAAACGCCTTTTGAACGCATACCTGCCTATTCCATTTTAGCAATTTCTTTTTTCAAGCGCAGAATAATTTTCTTTTCCAAACGGGAGATATAGCTTTGCGAAATCCCCAAAAGGTCGGCAACGTCCTTTTGCGTCATTTCTTCTGCGCCCCCAAGCCCAAACCGTAAAAACATAATTTTCCGCTCTCGTTCCGAGAGCTTTTTTAATGCCTCTTTGAGCTGTTCCTTTTCGGCGTTGGATTCTATATCCCCGTAAACGGTGTCGGCGGAAGTACCCAAAACGTCGGATAAGAGTAGCTCATTCCCTTCAAAATCGGTGTTGAGCGGTTCGTCGAAGGAAACTTCGCTTTTCAAGCGCGCCGTGCGCCGAAGATACATCAAAATTTCATTTTCAATGCACCTTGAAGCGTAGGTGGCGAGCTTGATATTTTTATCGGGCTTAAAGGAATTGATTGCCTTGATAAGCCCAATCGTACCAATGGAGATAAGGTCGTCGTTTTCCACGCCCGTGTTGTCGAATTTTTTCGCTATGTACACAACGAGCCGTAGATTGTGCTGAATGAGCTGGGATTTGGCTTCGTCGCGTTCCCGTCCTTGCTTTTCGGTTAAAATGCGCAACGTTTCGTTTTCTTCTTGGGGGGAAAGGGGCAGGGGCAAGGCTTCGCCGTTTCCGCAAACGTAATCCACCGTCGTTTCGTCTTGGGAACAACGTACTTTTTGCAAAAAAATGTGTAAAATTTCCGAAAAATTCATCATAATCCACTCCTTTGGTTGATAATCTTTTCATCAAAGATATTCGCTTGTAAAAGCATTTTATATTCTCTCGATACTATATGCGCGCTGGGCGCAAAAAATACCCCTTTTCGCTTGAAGATTTCCCCGTTTTTTTTAATTTCCAAATCGCCCGCAAAAAGGGGAAGCGTTTTTTCTCCGCCGAGCGTTTGCACGGTGATTTCGCCGTGGGGGGTGAGCAGTTCGTTCTCCCAAAGCTCGAACGCAATTTCAGGGGATAAAAAGCAAACGGGCGCGCCGTTTTTTTTCGCTAAATTGCCACTGTCTAAAAATCCAAAAATCGCTACGCGCCTTTTGTTATAAAGGATTGCGCAATCGTAGATATGCCGAAACACCGCTTGTTTTTTATAGATTTTCTTTGCGAGTTCTAAAATGAAAATAAAAAAAGCCGTTGCAAAGCAAAGCACGAATAAAAGTGGGGTTTGCGCCGTGGTATAGCCGTTTTCCGAAAGGGAAAAACGATTGTAAAGGGCAATGATTGCGCCTGCAAACGCAAAGGATAAAAGAAAGAAAACTGCGCAAGTGAACGCATACCTGCCCCCGTCGTTTTTGTTTTTTATGCGTGGAAAAGCGAGCAGACAAAGCAAAAATCCAACGCTAATTTTTAAAAATTGCGCCCAAAAAAAGGGAAGTGAAAGCAAGGGGAAAACGAGCGCGAACACCGCGCCGATAAACGCAGAAAAAAGCAGTTTTTTCCAAGCAAAACGGATTTTTACGGCGCGCAAAGAAAGGTATAAAAGCATACCGTCGATAAGGAAATTTTCAAAAAATACGTATTCGATATAAACCGTCATAAAAATCACGCAACCCCTTGTAAAATAAGAGATTGCGCTTATTATAGCACACAAATTCGCAAAAAATAAAAAAAGGTTTTGTCGCGCGTGCAATTTTTTTGTCGGAAAGCCTTTATTCATAAGGGTTTGCGCTACTTACACAAAAAATCGCCGATTTTTCAAAAATCAGCGATTTTTTCATTCTGTTTTTAGGAAATATTCAATTTTATATTTTGCAAGGCGTTTTTTTCCAAACGAGAAACTTGCGCTTGGGATATGCCCACTTCTTCGGAAATTTCCGTTTGCGTTTTTCCCTCGAAGTAGCGCAAAAACAAAATACGCTTTTCCCGTTCGCCTAATTTTTCAATCGCTTCCGTGAGCGCAACGTGTTCCGTCCAAATTTCGTCGGTGTTCTTTTCGTCGCAAAGCTGGTCCATTAAGAGGAGCGCATCGCCTGCCTTGTTATACACAGGCTCGTAAATGGAAACGGGGTCGGAAATGGCGTCGAGCGCGTAAACCACTTCACGCTCTGCAACCTTTAATTCTTCCGCTATTTTTTCAATCGTGGCTTCTTCGTCCCGTTCTTCAATCGCTTCCCGTGCTTTCAACACCTTATACGCCATATCCCGAATGGAACGGGAAACGCGCAGGGAATTGCCGTCGCGAAGATACCGCTTTATCTCGCCTACAATCATCGGTACGGCGTAGGTGGAAAATTTCACGCCGTACTTTTCGTCGAAGCCGTCAATCGCTTTGATAAGCCCCACGCAACCGGCTTGAAACACGTCGTCTGCGCCCAAGTTCTTAATACGAAAACGTTTGACGAGCGAAAGCACCAAACGCATATTCCCCACGATAAACGTATCGCGCGCTCGTTTATCGCCTGCTTTTATCCGCTTCATCAACGCTTCGTTTTCTTTTTGCGTCAGTTTGGGTAAACCCGACGTATCTACGCCACAAATTTCAACTTTTTGCATATACACACCTCCTTTGGTATGTAGGGAGATTTGAAACAGATAATGGAAGCGGAAGCGGTGAGCGTGGGCAGGGGGTGAGTTGAGTATGGGCAAGCGGTTGCGTTTTTATACGCGGAAACTTTTTCACTGCCTTTGCATAAAATAATAAAAAGGGGTGGGGTTATGGAATTGAGCTTTTCCGAATTAAAAACGAAAGAAGTCGTAAACACGCAGGACGGCAGAAAGCTTGGCAAGGTTTGCGACGTCGTTTTGTGCTATCCTGAAAATCGTTGGATAGGGATAGTCGCGCCAAACGGCAGAGCGTTCGGGTTCAAGAAAAACGGCTTGTTTATCGATTTGAAACAAATCGTTAAAATCGGCGAAGACGTGGTGCTTGTCAATATCGGAACGGCTTGTAAGGGTGGAAAACGCCCGAATGATTGTCCGTCGCCACCGCCACACGAGCGAAGAAGCTTTGAAGAATACGAATAGTTGACAAAAAAGCCGTAATATGTTATAATAAATACCGTGAATGATAGATTTTCATCTGTTTTTCACGGTATTTTAGCGTAGATTTAACGATTATCGTTTATAAATATAGAAAAGGGAAAAGGAAGATTTTACCATATGAAAATTTTAATCGTAGATGATGAAGAAATGATACGTGGCGTACTTCGTGAATACGTCGAGTTTGAAGGCAACGAAGCGTTTGAAGCGTCGGACGGTATGCAGGCGGTGAAGCTTTGCCGTGAAAACGATTACGACCTCGTTTTAATGGACGTGATGATGCCCTATCTCGACGGGTTTTCTGCCGTGAAAGAAATCAAAAAGACCAAGGACGTGCCTGTGATTATGCTTTCGGCAAGAAGCGAAGAATACGACAAACTCTTTGCCTTTGAGCTGGGCGTGGACGATTATGTGACCAAGCCCTTTTCGCCCAAGGAAGTGATGGCGCGCATTAACGCCGTCACCAAACGCCGTGCGCAAAAACGCACAGGCAACGAGATTTTGAAATTTGAGGGCTTGGAAATTGATATGGCAGGCAGAAACGTGTTCGTGGACGGCGAAAAAGCCGAACTGACCCCCAAAGAATACGAGCTTTTGTTCTATCTCGTTCGCAACCGTGGCATCGCGCTTACCCGTGAAAAATTGCTTCTCGACGTGTGGGGCTTCGATTTCTACGGCGACGACCGCACCGTTGACACCCATATTAAAATGCTCCGTGGCAATTTAAAAGAATATAGAAAGTTTATCGTCACGTTAAGGGGATTGGGGTATAAGTTTGAAGAATAAGCTTTGTCTGCTTTGATAAACGTCGCATTTCGGCGTTGCGCTGCGTTTTCCTTGCTCGTTTACGAGAAGTAAACGTCCCGTCGGAAATGCTCGCGCGCCTTGAACTGCTCGTTTCTGAAAGCAGACGGAATATAGAAAACGTCGCATTTGGGCGTTAGATTGCTTCGCTTCTCTCGCAATGGCAATGGAAAGCAACACAACTTACCAAAAAGGAAAATTATGAAAAAACAAAACGCAAAGCGTGTAAAAAACAAAAGAAATTATCGCCGTCGGCAAAGGGGAACGAGTATCTACTTTTTGCTGTGGGCGACGTTTTCTGCTTTGGCGCTTGTTATCGTGTTATTGTTCAGTTTCGTGCTTCGCGTGGTGATGGTGCAAACGTATAAAAACGAAGCGGCGCGCGAGCTTTCCGAGAAGGGGAGTAGCATTGAAATTGCCGTGCTTTCCGACCCGCCCGACGTGTTCGGGGGAAATCGAAGTGAGTATTTGCGGTATCTTTCCACTTCGTTCGACGTGAGTATTTTCATTTTAGACGGCAACGGCAACGTGCTTTTTCCGCGTATGCCTGATTTGGAAGAAAACGACGGGGTGTTCGCCGATAAACTGCAAACGTTGCAAGCGGAATTGCAGGCAAACCAAATGCGTTCGGTTGTGTACGAAGGGAACGAAGAATACGTTTACGGCGCGGAAATTTCCCTTTACGGCGGAGATGCGCAAGCATATTTGTACGTAGCCAAATCGATGCGGTTTGTGCAAGCGGCGACGGGGCAGGTTGCTCTGCGAACGACGTTTATCGCCGTGTTCGTGTTCGTGCTTGCCTTTGCCCTTTCCAGCGCCGTTTCGGGCTGGCTGACAAAGCCCCTTTCCGAAATGACGAAAAAGGCGAAATTGCTTGCAAAAGGGGATTTCAACGTCGATTTCCACGGCGCAGATTACGGGCAAGAAATGGTGGAACTTGCCGATACGCTAAATTTTGCGCGTGATGAAATTTCCAAAGCCGACCGTATGCAAAAGCAACTGATTGCCAACGTTTCGCACGATTTCAAAACCCCTTTGACGATGATTAAGGGGTATGCGTCAATGATTATGGAAATTTCGGGGGACGTGCCTGAAAAGAGAAACAAGCACGCGCAGGTGATTATCGACGAATCGGATAGGTTGGCGCTTCTCGTTGCCGACGTTTTGGAGCTTTCCAAATTGCGCTCGGGGTTGCAGGATATGAAAATGTCGCTCGTGGATATGTCTGCTTATACCCGTGAAGTTATCGAGCGGTTTGCCTATTTGCGCGAAACGCAGGGCTATACCGTGCAAACGGAGATTGAAGAAGGGCTGTTTGCGCGCGTGGACGAGCTGAAAATCGGGCAGGCGTTGTATAATTTAATCGGCAACGCCGTCAATTACACGGGGGAAGATAAAACGGTATTCGTTTCGCTCAAACGCACGGGCGAGAACACGTTCCGCTTCTTCGTGCGAGATACGGGCGCAGGCATTTCCAAGGAAGAAATGAAAGAGATTTGGGAGCGGTATGCCCGTTCCAACGAAACACATAAACGCCCCGTGCAAGGCACGGGCTTGGGGCTTTCTATCGTGAAAGAGATTTTAGAAAAACACGGGCTTTGCTTTGGCGTGGAAAGCGAACAGGGAAAGGGAAGCTTGTTTTATATCGATTTTATAAGCGTGAAAAATTGACGGCGCAGGCTTGCTTTCCAAGGCGAGGCTGTTTTTTTTGCGTTGAAATTCTTGCGTATTTGAAAAAAATTTGTTATAATAATACACGAAAGAAAAAATTTGAGAAAGAAAGATGAAAACAATGGATAAAACAAAAGAAGTTAAAAAAAGATTTTCCGCCAAAAGGCTTGCCCTTATCGCAACGTTCGTTGCGGTTTCTTACGTGGTGAGCTTGTTCGATTTTCCTATTTTTCCTGCCGTACCCTTTTTAAAGCTCGATTTCGGGAACGTGTTTATTTTGCTCATTTCCTTTTTACTCGGTCCAATCGAGGGTTTGATTGTCTGCGTATTAAAAGAGAGTTTTCGTATGCTCGGCGGTACGGTGGTGGGCGAGCTTGCGAATATGATGATTACCGCTTCCTTTATCCTGTTGCCTGCTATCGTTTATCAATATAAAAAGGGCTTGAAATCGGTTATCGCTTGCCTTTGCGTGGCTTGCTTGCTTGCCACGGGCGTGGCGCTTTTAACCAACCGTTTTATCAATTTCCCTTTGTATATGGGCGAGAGTGCAGGGGCGGTGTTCGCCGAAAGCTTTTGGTTTATTTTTGCGTTCAATTTGATTAAAACCGTGGCGGTTTCCCTTTTAACCGTACTGTTATATAAACGACTTTCCAACTTCCTGAAAAAGTGGAAAATATAGGGGTATAGAATGCCGAAAATTATCACAAAATCCCGTGAAGAAACGGAAAATTTTGCCTATCAATACGCCAAATCCCTCCGCGCAGGCGACGTGGTACTTCTCGACGGCGATATGGGCGCAGGCAAAACGGTGTTTGCAAAGGGCGTGGCGAAGGGCTTGAATATTCAAGAAGAGGTGACGTCGCCTACCTACGCCTATATGAACGATTACGACGGTAGGCTGTTCCATTACGATTGCTATCGCATAGAATCCCCTGCGCAAGCAGAGAGCTTGGGGCTTGCCGATTACTTTGATATGGGCGGTATTTGCCTGATTGAGTGGGCGCAAAATATCGCACCGCTTTTGCCTACGCAAGTTAAGCGTGTGCGTATTCAAAAAATCAACGAGAACGAAAGAGAGATAGAGTTTTGAAAAATTTTTTAGCGATTGATACGAGCGGTGATTATATGAGCGTCGTTGCAAGGAAAAACGGCGAGTTTTTTTCCGCGTTTTTACCCGATTGTTCTATGCGACATTCCGTTTTGCTTATGGAAACCGTCGATAGCGTTTTGAAACGCGCGAACTTAAAAATAAGCGAGTGCGATTTCTTCGCCACTGCCGTCGGCGCAGGCTCGTTTACGGGGATTCGGATTGGTATTTCTGCCACCAAAGGCTTTGCGCTTGCTTCGTCAAAGCCTACTCTTCCCGTCACTTCTTTTGATACGTTGGCATATAATACGATAGACGGCGTGGAAATCGCTTCGGGAAAGATTTTGTGCCTGATTAACGCCTTGCACGATTGTTATTACGCGTGCGGTTATGAGAACGGCAAAATCGTGTATCCGCCTGCGTTTTTAACGGAAGCGGAAGTGTTGGAGCTTTGTGGAAACGGGTATGCGTTGGTGTCGGCAACCGAGCTTCCCATTGCATCGAAAGCCCAAGTGATAACCGTTTCGCCCTTGGAAGGCTTGAAAAACGCCGTTTGCGCGCTTTCGCAAAACCCCCAAGCATTTGGGGAATTATCGGCGTTATACGTGCGGAAAAGCTCCGCGGAGATGAACGTATGCAAATAAGCTTTCGTGAACTTACCCTTTCCGACGTTTTTGCTATCGTGGAAGCGGAACACGCTTGCTTTGCCCTGCCGTGGCAGGAAAAGGACGTTCTTTCCGTGTGCAAACGCATCGATTTTTGCGGTGTGGTGGCGGAAGTGGGTGGTGAAATCGTTGGGTATTTATTAGGGCTTACGTTATTTGAAAACGCCGAAGTGTTGCGTTTGGGAACGTTGCCTGCCTATCGCGGAAAGGGCGTTGGGGGCGCGGTTTTAGATGCGTTTTTTGAGCGTGTGAAAGCCCGTGGCGCGGAGCGCGTGTTTTTGGAAGTTCGCGTATCTAACCTGCCTGCAATCCGTTTATACGAAAGAAAGTATTTCGTGCGTGGGCGCGTGAGAGAGAATTACTACGAAAACGGCGAAAGTGCCGTGGAAATGTGTAAGGATTTGTGAAAATTTATAAGGCGTTATAAGCAGGGGGGAACGGGAACGGAAAACGGGATTTTATCGGGCGTTTCGTTTCTACAAAAGGGTAAGGGCAAGGATTTGCTGTTGCTTCACGGGTATCTTTCGTCCAAGGAAGCGTTTTCCGCGCAGATTGCGTATTATTCGAGATTTTTCCGCGTGACGGCGATTGATTTTTTAGGGTTTGGGCAAAGCGGTATGCTCGAACGCGCGTTCTCCGTGGGTGATTACGCCGAGTGGCTCAAAGCCGTGATGATTGCCTTGGGTGTGTTAAAACCGCACGTGATTGCACATTCGTTCGGTTGCCGAGTTGCGGTGAAAGTCGCTTGCAATGCGCCTGAAACGTTTGATAAAATCGTTTTAACCGGTCCTGCCGGTATCATTTTAAAGCGTGGGCTTTCCTATCGCTTGAAAGTAGGAACGTATCGTTTCGTTAAGCGGTTTGCGCCGAATTTTGCCGAACGGAAATTCGGGAGCGCGGAATATCGAACGCTTTCGCCCGTGATGAAAGAAAGTTATAAAAAAATCGTGAACGAAGATTTGCGCGATTGCGCAAAAGGCGTGTTTAACGAAGTATTGATTGTGGAAGGGGATAGCGATAGGGTGACGACCAAAGCGGAAGCGGAGATTTATACGCGCTGTTTTCCCAAAGCGAGAATGAGAATAATAGAAGGTGGACATTTCGCGTTTGCGGAAAATCCCGTGTCCTTTAATTTGATAACAGAGGAGTTTTTTTATGGTGGAAGTGTTTGAACGGATTGTCGCAAGCTTGCTTTGTGCAACGCTGTTTTGCCTGATGACGTTCAAATCGCTCGGCGCAATGCAACAGAGCGGTTATAAAAACGGCGCGTTTTTGCGGTGGCTGGAAAAACGGGAAAATATGCTTTTTAACAGGCTTTGCGTGTTGGCGCTTTGCCTTGCGCTCACTTCTGCTATCACGTCCCTGTGCTTTTCCTTTTTTGGAGTGAAAGGCGCGCTTCTCGTTTCGGCTTTGCCGTTCGTGGGGTTATTGTTTTCGTATCTTTATTCCGAACGCAAGCACGCTTTGAAAGTGGCGATTGTGAAAACGGCTCGCCTGCAAAGATTGTTCGTTTGTTATTTCTTCTTCACCCTTTGTGTAAGCTATGCCGTCATTGCGCTTTTGCAATTTCTTGCGCTTTGGAACGGCGCTGTGCTTTACGGCTTGATTGCCTACGTACCCTTTGCGCTCGTCGTGCCGTGCTTGCCCTTTATTTTGTGTTTGGCAAATGCGTTTATGGGTGTTTTTGAAAACGCCAGAAACCGTAAATTCGTGAAACGGGCAGGGCAGGTATTAGACGAAAAGAAAATCGTTCGTGTGGGTATCGTGGGTAGCTACGGTAAAACGACGCTTAAAAATATTTTAAAAACGCTTTTATCTGAAAAATATAAGGTGGTGACGACGCCTGAATCGTATAACACGCCGATAGGGATTGCAAAAACCGTTGCGCTGGAAGAATTTAAAAACGCCGAAGTGTTGATTGCGGAAATGGGCGCGAGAAAATCGGGGGATATTCGTGAGCTTTGTGATTTGGTAAAACCCGATTTCGCCGTGTTTACGGGCGTTTGCGAGCAACATATCCGTTCGTTTGGTAGCCTTGAAAACGTGTTTGCTGAAAAGAGCGAGATTATCAAAAACGGTGCGTTTACCGTGTGCGCGGAGAGTTTAAAAGAACGGATAGAAAACGCTTTTGAAAGGGAATTTATCGACGAAGCGGTGGCGTTTGCAGGGCTTTCACAGGTGGAAGATTTACAGCTTCTTCCCACGCAAACGAAATTCGTTTTACGGCTCGGCGAAGAAAAAATAAACGTTTCCACACGCTTGCTTGGGTGCGCAGGGGCGGAAAATATCGCGCTTGCCGTGTGTTTAGCGCACGATTGCTTGGGGCTTTCCGTGGCAGAGATTGCGCGTGGTATTGAAAAAATAAAACCCACTCCGCATCGTTTGGAACTCATTGAAAACGCAGGGGTGTATATTCTCGACGACGGATATAATTGCAACGTGAAAGGGGCAAAGGAAGCACTCTCTGCACTTGCCCGTTTTTCGGGTGGAAAATGCGTGATTACGCCTGGGATTGTGGAATGTGGCGTTTTGGAAGAAGCCATTAACGGCGAGCTTGGCGCGTGCATTGCGAAAAATTCCATTGATAAAATCATACTCGTTGGAGAAACGCTCGTGGGGGCGGTGAAAACGGGGTATTTGCAGGCAGGGGGCGAAGCGGAAAAGCTGACGATTGTAAAAACGCTCGAAGAAGCGAAAGCGGAGCTTGCCAAGTGGATAAAAACGGGGGATTGCGTGTTGTTTTTAAACGACTTACCCGACGTGATTTAGATTTTTTTAAAACTACCATAGAAACACCAAAGCAAAAGAATACGTTTGCGGAGGTGTTTTTTTATGCGGAAAGTGGCGGTGTTGTTTGGGGGAAAATCGTGTGAGAACGAAATTTCCGTGTTGACGGGGGTGTTCGTGATGAACGTAATCGATCGGGAAAAATATAGCGTCGTTCCCGTGTATATACATACGGACGGTTGCGCTTACACCTCGCCGAATATGACGAATTTAGAAGTGTTCAAGCAAAAGGATACGCGCGCTTTTAAGCGTGTGGTTTTGGAAGGTGGGGTGCTTTATGCGTTTCAGCCTGATAAAAAACGGATAAAAAGGCTTGCCAAAATCGACGTTGCGCTCAACTG
>JAEIGA010012821.1_pt1 | contig 12748 bp, 11 predicted proteins | sample 9270691 | NCBI WGS metagenome assembly JAEIGA01 (sample SAMN17057246, study PRJNA624740) | gut metagenome | biome: biome; isolation source: fecal sample | host: Bos grunniens | place: China: Xizang | collected 2019 | reverse complement strand
GGTCATTGAGCCATATGCAGTCGGTGGAGCGATTCAGGCAGAAGCCTGGAAGCGTGGTTTAAATGTCTGTATCACAACGGCTGGTCCGCAGTCGTCTGTACTGGCTAGTATCGCAGCACATCTGGGTGGCTCCTGTGCCAGTGTTTCGATGGGATATAACGGAAGAAACATGCTGGCATGTGAGTGGGTTGCCCCGAATGGCGACATCATCAAGATCGGTTCGGCAGACAGTGACGCGGGATGGTTTTCCGCAGACGGCCCCGGACCTTCCGCAAAAGCATTCATCCGCGGATTCAACGGATATGACGGTGCGCTCGGTATTTTTACCAAGGCAGCTGTAAAACTGTATCACTGGGCTGGCCCGGACGATTATACCATTGCAAATGATGGCAATCTCTATGAGGCAGATGTGCAGGTTCCGGAGAACATGCATTTCTACACACTGATCACGAAAGACTGGGAAACCACTACAAATGCATATTACAAGATCGCAGAATGTGAGATCTGCTACTACATGAATAAGTTCTCCATCGGCATCACGGGACGCGGTTATATGCCGGAATTCTTTGAGGAAGCCGTCAAACGTCCGCACTTAAGAGAAGCCCTGAAGATGGGACGGCACAGAACCGTAATGGTAGTGATCGGCAACAGCGAACGAGACCTCCAGTATAAAGTGGATTGTCTGAAAAAGATCGCCGAAGAAGAAAACGGTATCCTGATCGGCGGTCATGCCGAAACGCCATATGCAAAAGTACATCTTTGCTCTCTCTGCAGAGCAGACGGATATGCATCCCTGTTCAACGGCCCGGGTTCCTTCCATGTGGCGATGGGTGCAGATGAAGCTCTGGATGTCGTATTCAAGCAGGCACAGTACGCACAGGAGATCAAAGAAACTATGATCGCAAATGGTGAGACGATCGATGACCTCGGCGATGGTGCATATGTAGCGATCTGTGGACAGCAGCCGATCGGTCACAATGAAGCGGTTATGATGATTGATATGGACGATGAGAAATCGGCAGGCGCGATGATGAAGTTCTCGATCGAGACAGCAAAGGTACTCTATGACAAGGCACTTGGCGGAATCGGATTCGCGGCATTTGGCGGACCGGACCAGATCATGATGTTCAACGACAAGGTTTACAAATACTACAGCCACATTCAGCGGATCAAGCAGGCTGTGGATCCGGATAATCTTGGCGCGATGACGTTCGTATAAGGAGGAATCAAAAATGGCAGATAAGAAAGATGTAATCATCGTCGGCGGCGGATGCGCAGGTCTTAGCGCCGCATATCATCTGAATAAAAAAGGATATGGCGTTGAAGTTTATGAAGCGCAGGATCGGTTCGGCGGCCGTATGGGCATCTATGAAGAAAACGGCTATCTGATCGATGAGTATGCGCAGTTCGTTCACCCGAGCTACAAAAAGGCAAAAGAGATGCTGACAGAGATGGGCATCATCGATGATCTGCAGCCATTCGATCTGGGTGGCGGCATGAACGTATGGTTTAACAACCACTGGGTTTCCGCCTTCCCGAATCCAGAGGATCCGGAAGCAGTGGCGGCCAACAAAGAGTGGATCGATTACATGGGCGAAGAAAACTTTAATAACTTTGTCGGCTATTGTGCAAAATACTGTGACGGCAAATTTTATGAAGGATCCACGGACTGGATGATGGATTGTGATCAGGATGACGGCAGTAACTTTGGTGAATTCGTTAAAGAAAACTTTGGCGAGCGTGTACTGGAGTATTTTGTACAGCCGGTCGTTGCATCCCTGGGTCTGGAATATCCGGAAAAATGCGGAACCGCATTCGGTCTGCAGATCGTATGGACCGTTCTGGTCGGCGGCGCAGCTGTATTAAAGGGCGGCCTTGGCCGTCTGGCAAATGAAATCGTCAACATCATCGGCTCGGAGCACGTACATCTGGGCGCACCGGTTGCGGAGATCGTGATCGAAGACATGAAGACAAAGGGTATTAAACTCGAATCCGGAGAATTCATTCCGTGCGATACGGTTGTATGTGCGACAACAGCACCGGCAGCATTAAAGATTACACCGGGCCTGCCGGATTACATGAGAAAGCCGGTAGAGCGTGTGACCCTTTGCAGGACCATTCACTCCACATTGTTCTTTGATGAGAAGCTGACAGACGGCGTCAAACCGGTCGGTGGACTGCTTCCGAGAGAGCTGGGCGAGCCATTCTGCACCTGCCTCTTCCAGTCCTCCAGAAACCCGGTCGCACTGCCGGATGATCATTCGGATGCGATGAGCGTCTTCTACTTCGGAGAAGACCAGCTGCCGAAATACTGGGACCTGTCAGAGGAAGAGATCTTAGAGCATACCTTTAGCGTTGTGAAGAAGTACTTCTCCGAACTGCCAGATCATTATGTCGGCGGTCATGTGGTAAAAGCACCGATGGCAAACTTCACGATGCAGAACGGCTGCCCGTCCGCGATCAAAGACATGCGTGACAATCATTACAAAGACGTCGAAGGATTCTTCTTCTCAGGTGATTACATGTATACAGGTTCTTATGAATCCGCACTCAACTGTGGATGCAACGTCGCACGCTGCATCGATGGAGAGATCGAAAGCATTTAAAAAAATGGAGACAGGGGGACGGTTCTTTTGTCTCCTGAAAGGAGAGGTTTATTATGGCACAGGAAAAACAAAAAGTAAGTAATAATTTTGGTGTTAGAGGATGGCTGATCATCATCTTCTTTGGTGTAATGCTGTTCTTAAACTCTTCATTGACGGCAGATGGTATGAATATCATCCTTCCGACGTTGGCCGGAAAGATCGGTACAGATCCGAATGCCATGCTCAGTCTGAATGGAGTTGGCGGTTGGATCGCAGTAGTTGGGGCATTTGTTCTGTCCGGACTTGTTCAGAAGGTCGGCGCAAAAAAAGTAATCCTGGTTTCTTTGGCAATTGTTGCAATCTCTTTCCTTTCTTTGACATTTATCAAAGGAATGGCAGGATGGGCAGTATGTATTATCTTAATTAATGTATTTGCAAATGGTATGAGCTTCTGCGGTGGTTCCGCACTGATCGCAAGCTGGTTCCCGACCAAAAAGGGAATGGCAATGGGATGGTCTACCATGGGTAACAACATGGCATCAGCAGTATTTATTCCAATCTTCTCGATCATGCTTGGTGCAAATGTAAATATGCCATTCTATGGTTACTTTATCTTTATGGTGATCATGTTCATTCTGGGTGTTATCATCATTAAGAATAAACCGGAAGAATGTGGCCTGCTTCCGGATAATGATCCGGCATCTGTAGAAAAAGTAAAAGCACTCGAAGAAGAAATGGCAAACTACAAGAGCCCGTGGACTGTAGGAAGAATCTTAAAAGACAAAGACATCTGGTGCGCAGGTCTTGGCTATGGTCTGTTATTCATGTGTACGGTTGGTCTGGTTTCACAGTTTGTGGCACGCGCAATGGGTGTTGGCTTTGAGCAGAATATGGCAGTTGGAATGCTTTCCATTGCGGCTGTAATTGGTATCGTAGCCAGCTATTTATGGGGTGTATTAGACACAAAGATGGGCACAAAGCTGGCATCTGTTGTCCTGGCGATCTTCTTTGCGATCGCGATCCTTCTTAACATTCTGCCGGGGCATGCAACGTTTATCATTTATACAGTAATGCTTGGCTGTGCACTTGGTGGAAACACAAACTTCTCGACATCGATGTGTGCATCTCTGTTCGGACGGAAAAACTTCCAGAGAGCATTCAACTTTGTATTCCCGGTAAGCTGTATATTCCGTGCAGCAGCAGCGGTCATCCTGGGTGCGATCCTTGGCGCAACCGGTGGAAACTTTACCATTGCATATCTGGTATTCATGGTTGGCGCGATCGTCGCAGCAGTACTGTTTGGATGCATCAATATGACGCCGAAAGAGGAGTGATAAAAAATGTTCGGGAAAAAGAAAGAACAACAGCCCGGAGGGGCAAAGGCATTTGACGGCGTCCTGAGTAAGGACCTTCCGGACAAAAGAGTTTCTGTTCCGGAGGAATTGAAAAGTAAAAGCTATTATAAATATGTGCAGATTCCGGTAGAACCGGTACCGCAGGATTTAAAGGATGAGATCTTTAGCCGCAACTTTAAAGTCGGGGAAGGTCTGGAAGTCAAAGACCGGGCAAAACTGCAGGAGGAGGATCCCTATCCGGTACTGGATGGCGTGTATCCGTTAAAAGGCGGCGGTGTGCTGACCTGCGCCAATGTAAAAACACCGGATCTGACCGGCGAAATGTTAGGCTGGTGGGCAAGCTGGCATGGCATCGATCCGCTTCGCTATGCGATCTGGGATTCTGAAGATCATTATGACCTGCAGATCATCGGAAACAAGGAACGCCTTCTGGACGAATCGATTCCTGCAGGAGAGCGCGTGATCGGCACAAAGCATTCAATCCTGGAATCCTTTGACTGTGACGAACCGACGAATCTGACGATGGAATTCATCAGCCCGTGGGATGTCGGTTATGACCGTTCACTGGACGGAACAGACCGTCATATGTACATGGTCTGTGCAAATGCGTCAATGGGAGGAAAGATTCCGGTATTTGCATCAGAAGTCTTAGTCAAAGGAAAAGACGGGCAGAATGAGTGCCGTTGCCGGTTCTGGATCGGCTATCAGCTTCAGGATGACGGACGTATCGTCTATAAACTGCCGAAGTTTATCCGCCCGCCCAAAAAGGTTGTGCAGCAGCTTATCATCCATAATCACAAAGAATTTACACACTTAAATAGAGTACTTCCGGAACTTTACCGGGAATACCATGATAAGCCGTTTGAGGTGGATTAAAAGACCAAATGAGAGAACGCCTGTCAAAAGCAATTACTATTGACAGGCGTTTGCTGTCATAAATGGATAGCCGGAAAGAATCTTATATGGAGTTTGCATATTATGAACCCCAAAAACCGTTCACAGATTAATAAAGACAGAACGATTGAAGATATAAAGATTGCGTTTATATGGCGTCGTATCTGATATTTGATGAGGATACGGCAAAACATCTGGAGGAAGGTGTGGAGGAAGATTTTGTATACTTTATTTTTAAAGGCGGTAAAGTAGAAAATCTCCGGGCTCAGATGGACGGAGCCATTGCCAGAGGAAACGGGCATATGTGTCATTGCGATACGATCCATGAAGTCTGTGAATATATGGGAATCGATGAAGCCGGTCTGAAGGAAACGATTGCAAAATATAATACGGCATCTGAAATTGGTTTGGATGAAGAATTCAAAACCAATCCCAAATATATCAGACCGGTCCGTGAGGAATCCGGACAGATTTATTGTTTCCGGATCATGCCGGGCGGATATGATACGATGGGCGGTCTTGCGATCGATGAAAATGCAAATGTGTTGGATGAATACAATTATCCGATTGAAGGACTGTATGCAGCAGGAGATATGGTAACCGGAAGCCTTTACGGAAATCCGCCGTCAAATGCAGGCGGAACGGTATATGGATCGATGCCAACAGGTATGCTTGCAGGAGATTGTGCTGCAGCATATGTGAAAGGAGCGTAATAATATGAGATTGGAAATAGCTGATTATTGCATTCGCTGTGGAATCTGCGAAGATATGTTCCCGGGCCTTAAATAATCTGACATACATCACAAAAGACCGGAATCATAAGATTCCGGTCTTTGTGTGAGGGAGAGAGGATTATGGTACAAAGCCTGTAGGTTCAGGCGATTGCATATGTTTCTGACACTTCGTCTACAAGTTTTACCGGAGTGCCGATTCTGATCTCCATATCGTCAGAATATTCGTCCAGAAGTACTTCTTTTTTTGAACCGTCCGACATCTCGATGAGGACTGCACAGTAGGGAACTAAATCTGCAAAATCTGCAGTTGCCGTACGGATGACCGTATATGAATAAATCTTTGGAAATTCCATGATACTACCTCCCTTTGAAAATATTGATCACACAGGTTCCGGCGGAACCGCCCAGGTTATGTGTAAGGCCGATATCTGTCTTCTTTAACTGCCGTTCGCCCGCATTCCCGCGCAGCTGGCTGACAACCTCATATACCTGGCTGATTCCGGTCGCGCCGATTGGATGCCCTTTGGCCTTCAGACCGCCGCTGACATTGATCGGTATGATGCCGTCGCGGGCGATCTTGCCTTCTTCAACCGCATCGCCGCCATGTCCCTTTTCAAAGAATCCAAGGTCTTCGATGTTCAGGATCTGTGTAATGGTGAAACAGTCATGTACTTCAGCAAAATCGATGTCTTTAGGGGTGAGACCGGCCATGGTATAGGCTTCTTTTGCTGCATTAACGGTTGCGGCAAGGGTAGTCAGGCTCTGTTTGTTATACAGAGTGACAGCATCGCCGGCGTGACCGGAACCAACCAATTCTACAATACGGTGTTTGTTCAGCTTTTCAGCGATCTCCGTGGTGGCAAGAACAACAAACGCAGATCCGTCAGTGACCAGGGAACAGTCATACAGACTGAGCGGATCACAGATCATACCGGCAGACAGAACCTTGTCGACCGTGATCGGCTTCTGCATCTGTGCATCCGGATTAAGCATTGCATTGCTGTGCGCGTTGACAGCACACATCGCCATCGCTTTTTTTACATCGCGGTATTCGTGAAAATACCGGTTTGCCATTTGCGCAAAAATCCCAGGGAATGTGAGCCCGAGCTCTACTTCAGAGTGGAAGTCCATCGCTGTTGTAAGTGCTTCGGTCACGGTTTCTGTGTCCTGGTGGCACATTTTTTCAGCACCGCCGACAAGGACGATATCATAGATCCCGCACATGATCGCGATGGCAGCCTGCCGGAAGGCAAGACTTCCAGATGCACATGCGCCTTCTGTTCTGACGGAAGGGATGGTGCCAAGTCCCAGAACTTCTGTAACCAGAGGCCCCATATGACCCTGTTTGCAAAGCATCTGTCCGTTAAAGTTTCCAAAATATACAGCCTGAATATCAGACTTGTTGATCCCGGCATCGGAAATCGCTGCTTCGCCGGCTTCTTTGATCATATCGTTGATAGGACGGTCAATAAATTTTCCGAATTTTGTTTCGCCGATTCCGATCACGGAGACTGAACGCATAGTTTATTTCTCCTTTCATAAGGTAAGCGGAATTCTTTATTCATTCTCTTCCGCAACATCCATAACTTTCATATTTTCATCAAATTTCAGTGTTGCGCCGGTCTTTTCCTGGAGTTCTTCCGGAGTAATTCCCGGTGCAATCTCTTTTACGACAAGGCCGTCATCTGTTACAGAAATATAAGCATACTCTGTGATGATGGTATCGACACAGCGAAGGCCGGTCGGCGGAAAGGTGCATTTTTCCAGAATCTTCGGATTTCCCTTTTTATCACAATGTTCTGTTGCAACGATGACCCGTTTCGCACCGGCTACCAGATCCATTGCGCCGCCCATGCCCGCCAGCTTACCGCCGGGAACGGTCCAGTTTGCCAGCGTGCCTTCTTCGTCCACCTGCATGGTTCCGAGGATTGTCAGATCCAGATGGCCGCCGCGAATCAGACCAAAGGCAGTCATGGAATCCACGATGCTTCCTTCCGGACATAACTTACAGTAATTATTGGCAGCATCAAAGGAATAGAAACTGGGGGCCGGTTCATTTTCTTCAAGAGCCTGGCAGCCGATGATGCCGTTTTCAGACTGTAAAAAAGAGTGGACATCTTCAGGAATGTAATTCAGGCACATAACGGGAAGACCTGCCCCCAGGTTGACAAACGAACCATCTTTGATCTCTCTTGCAGCCCGTCTTGCGATTTTTTCTTTAGCAGTCATCACGATTTTCTCCTTTCTGCTGAACCAGCATATCTACTACAATGCCGGGAACCATGATCTCGTCCGGATCGAAGCTGCCTGCAGGTTCGATCGGATTGACGACAGAAGCGATGACCAGGTCAGAAGCATATGCCATGGCTGTTGCAAAGTTCCGCTGCGTATGTTTAAAGATCAGATTACCGGATTCGTCCGCACGCCAGGCTTCCAGAAGCGTGACGTTTCCGCGGATCGGGGCCTGGTAGAGCCAGTCCTTTCCGTTCAGATGGACACGCTCGCCCCAGTTTTCTTCTACAACGGTGCCCAGGCCTGTAGGAGTCAGAATGCCGCCGAGACCGAAACCGCCTGCGCGGATGCGTTCAGCAAAGCTCCCCTGCGGACAAAGTTCTAATTCAATAGATCCGTCTGCTGAGAGCTGGCTGAAACTAGGTGTAGATCCGCACCAGGTGCAGAGTACCTTCCGGGCCTGTCCGTTATCAACAACAGGACCGATGCCATATCCGTGCATGCCGCCGTCGTTTGCTACAATCGTAAGATCGCGTTGCCCCTGTGCGATCAGTTCTTTCATAAGGTTAGAACCGGATCCGTATCCGTAAAAACCATTTACCAGCACGGTGTCACCGTCATGAACATGGGAGATGGCTTCTTCTACACTAACCACTTTACTAACTGTTGTATTAATTGTTCTCACTCCTTCCTGATGTTTCAGATATTGAAATTCAAGCATGATATACATGATTTACTGATGCGCCACGCAGGTGTGACCGCAGTCATAAACTACAGTCAGAATAATTCTATTTTTTGATTTTGTCAATACCTGTTTTATGGGAAAAATATTTTTTTAAATTACAGTTGACAATCGCTTATATATGTGCTATTTTCGACACAAGAAATGACTAAGGTCACAGACTAAAGTCGCGGAACGCAGTAGACAGCAAAATAACGGCTTAGATTGAAAGCTGTTTATAGTAGAAAGGAGAGCGAAACAGTGGAACTGGAAAATGTAAAAGTTGTTACCAAGACAAAACGTTTAAAGGTCTATGAAGTTGCGGAAGATGTGTACGCATGTGTGACCCCGAATAAAAGCTGGGGCGCTGTATGTAACGGATTCATCACACGCGGCAAGGGACTGATCTACGATACCTTCTATGATCATCCGCACTGCCTGGAAATGCTGGGCGTTTACGAAAGCATTAAGGGAGACAGAAAGCCTGGCTTTATCGTGAATTCTCATTACAACGGAGATCACATCTATGGCAACCAGTTCTTCCCGGATTCCACCATCGTTATGCATGAGAAGGTTCTGGAAGAGATCAAGGGAGAACCGATCTCTTTTGTAGAAGACATCTATGCCGCCAGAAACAATCCGGATGCACCTGCTTACCTGCAGTATTTTGCAAAATGCATGGAAGGACTGGATTTCCGCGGAATCACATGGCAGAACCCGGATATCCTGATCAAGACCGGCAGCAAAGGAATTGACATTACACTCGACGGCATGGTCTGCCAGGTACTGAATATTGCACCGGCGCATTCCCAGAGCGATCTGCTGCTGTGGCTGCCGGAGGAGAGAGTAGTCTTTACCGGCGATATCGTTTTTGAAAAGGGCGGTATGGTAGCCTGGTCGGAAGAAGGCGTAGTGAAATGGGCAAAAGCACTCGAGTATATCGCAGAGCTGAACCCGCGGGTTGTCGTTTCCGGACACGGCGGACTGTGCAACGTGGAACATGTGCTTGAACTGAAAGGCTATTTCGATGATGTACTGGCTCAGTTTGAAGCATTGTATACACCGGATATCGAGCCACTGGAGCTTGCTAAGAAGATGGATATTGCCAAGTACATCAACTGGCTGGAGCCGGAGCGTCTGATGACGATCGTGGAATCTCTCTGTCGCGGCAGACGCGGGGAGCCGAAGGCCACCTTTGCAGAAGTCATCCCGAAACTGGAGAAATTAAAAGAATTCATCGATGAGAAATATGCAGATATCAAGAAGCCGTGGAATCCGCTGAATTCCTGGGATGAGGACTAAAAGCATATTTACTGACATAAGGAACTAATAACAATCAACATAATATTTTATCAAAGAAAGGAAAAAACTATGAAACTTCAGAATCCAACAGGTGCAGGATACCACACAGGCGATTATTGGCTCCCAGAGCATAATTTCAGACCGGGAATCTTTGACAAATATGACATTCCTGAAAAGGTCACTGTATATGATGTTTCTCTGCGTGAGATCGACCAGACACCGGGCGCCATCATGAGAGGCGAGGAAAAGATTGAGATGGCAAAAGAACTGGGAAGACTCGGTTCTCAGGAAATTGAAATTTTCCCGATCGTTTCCCAGGAAGACTATGAAGCACTGAAGGAGATCAGCAGCTGGAAGGACCGTCCGTTCGGCACATCCGGACTTGCCAGAACAATCAAATCTGATATTGATACCGTTGCGGAATGTGGCGCGGACCGCATCACTCTGGAAACACCGATCAGTATGGCAATTGGCGGTCTGTATAAACATGATTCCTATGACAGTATTCTGAACAAAATGCTGGAATCTATTGAATATGCACATAGTCTGGGCCTGAAGGTAACTTGTGAACCGTGGGATATCGGAAAAGTTCCGGTTGATTTCATCGAGCGTTTCTATAAGACCATCGCACAGACAGAAGCTGACTGCATCGTTTTTGCGGATACATACGACAATCTGCTTCCCTGGACGACATACAATATGGTAAAAGAGATCAACGAATGGGTAGGCGATTCTATCAATGTTGTACCGCATTTCCATAATGAGTTCGGCTTGGCTACAGCTAACACACTGGCAGCTGTTGCAGCAGGATGTAAGATCGTACACGGCGCACTTAATTCAGTCGGTGAGAAGAGTGGTAATGCTGCCATCGAAGAACTGATCGTTTGTATGGAACTGCTGATGGGTATTGATACCGGTTACAACATGGAACTGTTCTATCCGGTAGCAAAGAAGTTTGCCGAGATCACAAAGACAGGCATTAATTACAACAAGCCGATCATCGGAAGACGTATCTTTGCAATGGGCTCCGGTCTGCTGGCAGAAGCATACAATGACTTTACAACAGATGAAGAAAGAGCGGCACTGCAGCCGTTTAACCCGAAACTGATCGGTGCTCCGGAGATGGAAACCATCTGGGGCAAGGGCGTAGGCGCTAAGATGATCGAGAAGCACGCAAAGAAGATCGGTCTGGATATGGATCGCGATACAGCACGTGAGGTTCGTGACAGAATCAAGCATGAAGCAATGATCCGGAAAGCGGTTCTCTCTCAGTTTGAATGCGAACAGTACATGAGAGAAGCGTGTAAATAAGCGAAATCATAACGTGGTATCTTATCATGCGTTTAACCATAAATGCGAAAACTATAGAAAGGGTATTGAATTATGACAGAAAAGAGTAATACAAAAGCTAATTTCGGACTAGTCGGATGGCAATTGATCATTTTTGCTGCTGTAGGTTTAATGGTAACCGGTTCATTCTGGGCGTCTGCTGCCACGAATGTCGTTGCTATTCAGGTACAGCAATTACTCGGCCTGGACTCTCCGGCACAAGTTCTGTTTACGAATACATATGTCGCACTTGCGACAGTTGCAATCGCTTTTGTTTTAGCGATCATTCATTCAAAAGTGAAAGCCAGGATCATGATCCCGGTTGAATTCTTCATTCTGGCGCTTGGTCTTATCTTTATGGGTCGTGTCTCCAGCATGGGGATGTACTTTGTTTCGTATCTTTGCGTATACAGTATGGCCCAGTTGATCGCGCAGGTTGGATTCGGCATAGTTTTTGGCAACTATATGCCGACCAAAAAAGGCATCGCACTTGGATGGGCAACAGTAGGAGCATCCTTGAACAGTATTGTTTCCCTGCCCCTGTTAAATGCGCTTACCGGTGCAAAAGGATTTGGATTTGCCTGTGCAATCTTCGCACTTATCATGGTTGTTCTCGGTGTGATACATCTGATCTTATGGCCTGATGATCCGAAGAAGCGCAACTATTTACCGGATAATGGTGATATTTCCGAAGAGCAGTTAAAAGAAATGGAACTTGCACAACAGAACATGGTTAAGAACTGGACTTTCAGTGAAGTCTTTAAAAACAAGAATTTCTGGTGCATCTCATTTGGTTATGGAATGATCTTTCTGTGTACAGTCGGCATTGCATCTCAGCTGGTTCCACACCTTGTAATGAATGGTGTACCTCAGCCGCGTGCGATTGGCATAATGTCCATTACTGCAATTGTTGGTATTTTCAGCAGTATTGCTTCCGGTTATATTGATCAGAAGTTTGGTGTTAAGGTGATGGCTGCCTTGATGGCCGGTTCGTACACATTGTCTTGTCTGTTTGCCGGATTCTTCCCGTTTACACCGGTTACGACGGTTTTATTCATCGCATTTTACTGCCTGGTTGTAGGAGCTATCAGTAATCTGCCGATGTCTCACGGGATCGGTGTTTACGGTGTAGACTTCAAGCGGGTCTGGAGAGCGATCATTCCGATCATTCAGGCAATCGCAGCATTTTCCGGACTCCTGCTTGGTAAGATCCGTGAGCTGACAGGCGGATATGGTCAGGCGTACCGTGTGTTGATGGTTTGTGCAATCGTGGCACTGATCCTTTTCCTGATATCCGATTCCAAAGTCATGAAAAAACCTGGTGAGAAGCCGGTTGGAATTAAGATCAAAGGTTAAATGGTAATAGAATCTGGCGTTATTAAATAGTAACTGGAGTAATGCGTGGTAGTAATTAATGAATATTGAAAGGAAGTAAATTATGAGTTATTCAGGAAGATATGCACATTTGATGGATCCGTTTATTTTGCCGAACGGTGTAATGCTGAAAAACCGTCTGATCTCCGGATGTTCCAACAACAACTTTGTCATGGGAAATGCTTCCCCGTATCCGACAGACGAGTACATCACATATTATGC
>JAEIGA010012820.1_pt1 | contig 12748 bp, 7 predicted proteins | sample 9270691 | NCBI WGS metagenome assembly JAEIGA01 (sample SAMN17057246, study PRJNA624740) | gut metagenome | biome: biome; isolation source: fecal sample | host: Bos grunniens | place: China: Xizang | collected 2019 | reverse complement strand
GTTCCTCGGCGGGGAATCAATGACGAAGGCAAGGGCAAGAAACATGCCCTCTATCGCCTCATCTCTGCTGCGGAAACGGACTATGTGTGGATGATGGATGACGATGTATTACCTGCTCCTATAGCCAATAGCTCGTTATGCGAGCGTCCAATAGGTGGAACACCGTCCAATAGCCTCTATGAGGTGTCCGATCTCCTCATCCTGCCTTTACGGATGGAATCGGAGAATAAGCGACCTTCGCTATTAGAACGTTTGCAGATAGCGGAGTATGCTGCGATTCAGCAACTTACCATCGAGACAGCCAAGCGAGGGCATGCGGTGATGTGCAGCGGAGCCAACTTGATAGTCAAGCGAGATAGGTGGCTAGAATCCTATCCCGACTTGCACCCAGAGATACCCAGCGGCGATGATATGTTTCTCCTGGAGTCGTTTAAGCGCAGAGGATTAAAAATCGCCGTGAACGAGAGCAAAGAGTTTACCGCCATCGTTCGCCCACATACATCATGGCATGCGTTCTTCCGCCAGCGTATGCGGTGGGCTGGAAAAGCACCTAAATACACGGACAAGGATATTCTGCTGTGCGGGGCAATAGTATTGGGGACGAATCTCTTGCAGCTGATTTGTCCATTGGTGCTGCTGGTGAAATTTCCGATAGAATATCATCTTATCAAAAAGCGAGATAAGTCAGTGTCCTTTATGGTCGCTCTGTTATTGGAGTTGATTTACCCATTTTATACCATTCTTTCCATTATGGGCGGATTATTCTTAAAAAGATGGTAGCGTAATAGAAAAAATAACCTAAACGTTGCTGAAATTTTAGGAATCATGCATTTTATTTGCATATATTGAAAGTTTTTTGTATCTTTGCAAGCATTTTATAAACTAGATGTGTTATGTCTGTTAAATTTTACAAATCAGAAAACCAAGTGCCTTTAGAGATGCATAAGGTACGCGTAGTGCAGAAATTGAATCTTTTGCCTGTGGACGAGCGTTTGCGCGCCATACAAAAGGCGGGTAATAATACTTTCTTGTTGCAAAATAAGGATATTTATTTGGATATGCTGACCGACTCTGGCGTGAATGCTATGTCCGATCGCCAAACGGCAGCCATGCATTTGGCAGATGATTCCTACGCGGGAAGTGAAACTTTCGCTCGCTTGAAGACAGCGATGAAAGAGGTGTTTGGTACAGACAACGTATTGCCTGCACACCAAGGTCGTGCGTGCGAGAACATCCTGGCAGAGCGTTTTGTGAAACCAGGTATGGTGGCCATCATGAATTTCCACTTTACAACCACTAAGGCTCACGTAACGCGTTGCGGAGGCGAGGTAGTGGAAGTGTTGCATAAGAAAGGTCTTATCCCACAAAGCGACGATCCATTCAAGGGTGATATGGATTTGCAAGAGTTGCGCCGTGTCATTGAGGAATATACCCCTGCGAAGGTGGCTTATGTGCGTGTAGAAGCAGGTACAAACTTGATCGGTGGTCAGCCAGTGAGTCTGGAGAATATGTTGGCAGTGGCAGATATTTGTCATGAGTACGGCGTGCCAAGTGTGTTGGATGCATCGCTGCTGCAAGATAATATCTACTTCATGAAGATGCGTGAGGCACAATGCAAATACATGACCCCAAAAGAGATTTATCACCTCTTGGCAGGCAAGATGGATATCATTTATTTCTCTGCTCGCAAATTGGGCTTCGCTCGTGGTGGCGCAATTATTAGTCACAATACCGACCTTATCAAGAGTATGATGGAGTTTATTCCTTTGTACGAGGGCTTCCTTACTTATGGCGGTATTGATGTGCGATCAATTGAGGCAATGGCAGAAGGATTGTATGAGTCGTTGGATATGGACTACTTGAGCCATGGACCTGAGTTTATCAATTATTTGGTAAATGAGCTGGATGCATATGGAGTGCCCATGATTAAGCCTGCTGGCGGATTGGGAGCGCATATTGATTGCCAGGGCTTTGTGCCTAATATGCCACATGATCAATATCCTGCGGCGGCAGTGGCTACCGCATTGTATATTGCCGGTGGTATTCGTGGTATGGAGCGAGGCACGTTGTCTGAGCAACGTGAACCAGATGGCACGGAACGTTTTGCGGAACTGGAGTTAATGCGTTTGGCAATGCCACGCCGTGTATATACTTTATCTCAAGTGAAATATGTAGCAGACCGCGTGAAATGGTTGTGGGATAATCGTCAACTGATTGGTGGTCTAAAATGGGTGGAAGAACCACAGGTGCTTCGTTTCTTCTTTGGTCGATTAAAAGAGATTGGGCATTGGCAAGAAGAGTTGGTGTCGAAATTTAAAGAAGACTTCGGCGATAGTCTATAGGAGTGTTTAGTGGATGCCGCTTTGGCGGCTAATGGTTAGTGTTTAGAGAGTATAGTGAATATATATTTTTGGATATTGCGTTTAGCTGCTTTGTTTGGACACAAGAAAGCACGCAAGTTGGTAGATGGACAATCTCGCTCGTTGGCAGATGTGCGAGAGTGGAGTTCTACCTTAGGTGGCAGAAAGGTGGTTTGGGTGCATGTGGCTTCGGTTGGAGAGTTTGAGCAAGCGCGTCCTATTTTGGAACGTTTGCGCAGAGAACAACCTCAACGTAGGGTATTGCTGACTTTCTTCTCTCCCTCAGGATATGAACTCCGCAAAGATTATCCATTGGTGGACAAGGTGGCATACTTGCCTTTTGCTACACGGAGAAATGCTAAGAAGTGGCTTTCGTTCTTACCATTGGAGATGGCGGTGTTCGTAAAATATGAGTTTTGGCCTGCATACTTGAAGGCACTCAAGAAGCATGGCGTGACCACGTATTTGATTTCAGCGATTTTCCGTCCTAGTCAGTTGTTCTTTTTGCCATGGGGTAGGGGGTATCGCAAACTGTTGCATTGTTTTGAGCATATTTTTGTGCAGGATTTGAATTCGGCAACGTTGTTGCAGAAATATGGTGTTCATCATGTAACTGTGGCAGGTGATACGCGTTTTGACCGTGTGCTAGAGGTGAAGAACGCGGCAAAGGATCTGCCAATAGTAGATGGTTTCGTAGCAGGTGCGGAGCACGTGATTATAGCGGGAAGTACTTGGCAAAAGGATGAACAATTCTTGGCACGATATATGTCGGAACGTGAGGGCGTGAAATTGGTGTTGGTACCTCATGAGATTGATGCGAAACATCTACATGAGATATTTCAATATTTTGACGGTCGTTTTGTTCGCTATACAGAAGCCACTGCGATGAGTTTGGATAAATGTCGTATCTTGTTGGTGGATACCATAGGCGTGCTGTCGTCCATTTACCGCTATGGACATGTGGCGTATATTGGTGGTGGATTTGGTGTGAGTATTCATAACACATTGGAGGCGGCTGTATATGGTATACCCGTGGTGTTTGGTCCAACTTGGAAGAAGTTCCGCGAGGCACATGGTCTGCTTGCTGCAGGCGCCGCAATCACGGTGAAGAATTACCGCGAATTTGCTGCAGCGCTAGATACTGCTTTTACCAATAGGACGGTTATGGGCAATGCTGCCACCAGATATGTAGATAGCGAGTGTGGCGCAACAGAAACAATTTATAAAGAAATTTTTAATAAATAATATATGGCACAAAAACCAAGTATTCCAAAGGGAACACGTGATTTTTCTCCGCTGGAGATGGCACGTAGAAATTATATTTTTGATACAATCAAATCCGTATTTAAGTTATATGGCTTTCAGCAAATAGAAACGCCTGCGATGGAAAACCTCAGTACGCTGATGGGTAAATATGGCGAGGAAGGTGATAAATTGTTGTTTAAGATTCTTAATTCTGGTGATTGGAAATCTGCTATCACTCACGAGGCATTGGATAATGCCAGCATAGGTGCCTTGACTACAAAAGTGAGCGAAAAAGGTTTGCGTTATGATTTGACTGTGCCTTTTGCACGATTTGTTGTACAACATCGTGAGGAGATCCAATTTCCATTCAAACGTTATCAGATTCAACCCGTTTGGCGTGCAGATCGTCCACAGAAGGGACGTTATCGCGAGTTTTACCAATGTGATGTGGATGTGGTGGGAACGAACTCACTGTTGAGCGAAGTGGAGTTGATTCAAATAGTTGAAGAGGTTTATCGTCGTTTGGGTATTCGCGTTAGTCTGCATATCAACAATCGAAAGATTTTGGCCGGTATTGCAGAGGTTATTGGTCAGCCAGAGCGAATTATTGATATTACAGTGGCGATAGACAAATTGGATAAGATAGGTATTGATAATGTGAATAAAGAACTGCTTGAGAAAGGTATTTCAGCAGAGGCAGTAGAAGCATTGCAACCTATCTTGCACCTCAATGGTACGAATACGGAGAAGTTGAATCAACTAGAAGAAATATTGGCTGTCTCCGAAACGGGACTTAAGGGCGTTGAGGAACTTCGCACGATCTTTGCACTATATGCTCAAAGTACCCAGGATGGCAATCTTTCCACTTTTGAGCCTGCTGGATTGCAGCTAGAATTGGATTTGTGTTTGGCTCGCGGCTTAAATTATTACACAGGTGCTATCTTTGAGGTCAAGGCACTAGATGTGCAGATTGGTAGTATCACAGGTGGCGGACGTTATGATAACTTAACGGGTATATTTGGTATGCCAAATGTGTCGGGAGTGGGTATTTCTTTTGGCGCGGATCGTATTTATGATGTGTTGACAGAGCTTAATCTCTATCCCGAAAATCTGCAATCAACCACTCAATTGCTCTTTGCTACTTTTGGTGAACAAGAATTATTATATTCTTTGAGTTGGGCGAAAGCGCTTCGCGCCAAAGGCATCTGTGTAGAAGTATATCCAGAACCTACAAAGATGAAAAAACAAATGGGGTATGCCGATTCCAAGAATATTCCATTTGTCGCAATCGTGGGGGGAGATGAGATGGCAGCAGGAAAAGTAATGCTGAAAAACATGCAATCTGGAGAACAAAAGTTGGTAGATTTGGAAGAATGCATAGCGACTATGTGTTAAGCATGTGTTGATTGTGAAAAGGACTCTAGTAATCATAGGAATTGTATTAGGTACGCTTTTGTTATTAAGCGGAGGCGTTGTGGGCTTGTTGCAATTGAAGGGTGTACAAACTTATATTGTCAACAAGGTGACACATCAATTGGAGAAAATGCTCCAAGTTGATGTCCATGTCGCTCAATTTCACTATCGTCCGTTGTCTTCCATATGCATAGATAGTGTGTATTTGAGTGATCAACATCGTGATACACTGGCGTATATTGAGCAGCTACAAGCCAAGTTTCATCCTTTAGCATTGTTTGACAATCGTATTGAGATACAAGAATTAAAGTTGAAACAACCCTATGTGAATATCCAATCTCAGTCCGATTCTACATTGAATATTCAGTTCTTGATTGAGGCTTTTAAGACGGATTCTGTGAATTTTCCATATAGACTGAATATCGACTATTTGGAATTGCAACAAACCCGCATTCGATATAATGATTTGCTAGTAGATCAGGTAGATTTAGCCTTAGCATTGCCTGTACTGAGTATGGATTCATTGGATGTGCAGTTGCATTCTATGCATTTACGTGCTCAACTGGATAAGCTGGATGCTAGTTTTGAGGCAAATTTGAACGGAAATCTAGATTCGGTGTTTGCGAAGGATATGCAGTTGATTTTCCGAAATGAGAAATTGTTCTCTGGCGATGTGGCTCTGTATAACCCTATTGATTTAGATTCGATGTATGTAGAGGCTAATTGCACTGATTTGTACTGCAACAATGCATTGTTACAAGATCTTCTATCGCAATTGCAAATGAAACCTATTCAACTTCCTGCATTGGTTAGTAGATTAGGACACGTACATTACAAAGGTGATATTAAAGGCGGATTGGATAATATTGATTTACACGGAGCTTTTACTACTGCATTGGGAGCCGTGACGGTAAATGGAAATCTGCAAGGAGATACTACTTTGCAAAAGTTTGAGTTTTGTGGTCATGTCTCTACTCGCAGGTTCAATATTGGTCGGATGCTAGGTCAGAAAGAGTTAGGAATAATATCCTTTCATGCACATGTAGACGGTGAAATAGATACAATAGGATTAGCCCATTGTGTGGCAGAAGCAGATATTGAGAAATTAGAGTATAAGGGATATTGCTATCAACATATTCGTCTGGATGGAGAGATGTGGGAGCAGGAGGTTAGCGGTAGCTTGACTATCAAAGATGAGAATATTCATCTGGCAGTCAATGGATTAGCGGATTGGTCGGAGGAGGATGCGCGTTTAGATATAACCTTGAATCTCGCGGATTTTAAACCGGCAACATTGCATTTGATTGAAAAATACCCTAATCTGCAGTTAGGAGCAACTACATATATCAGTTTATATACCTCTGGTCAGAAAGCCGATATGTTGGATAATATGACTGGTTATGTAATCGTGGATACATTGCAGGTTATCAATGGGGTGAAACAGACTACAATGGAGCAATTTAAGTTGCTGATAGATCGTGAGGAAGAGGGGGATAATCTATTTCGCCAGTTACGTGTGCAATCAGATTATTTAACAGCAAATATAAGTGGTGCTTTTAGTTATAAGACATTGCCAGTTACATTGCAAAGTTTTATGCATAAGTATATTCCGAATCTCGTGGATGAACCTAAATGTAAGAATAGAGAGATGAACAATCTTGATTTCTATGCCTACTTCCGCGAATTAGATTCAATTTCACAGGTGCTAGATTTGGCAGTAGAATTACCTTCACTACCAACGATCAAAGGCTATATTCACGAAGACAACCAATTGATGGGCTTGCAGGCATATGTTCCCAAAATGAATACTAGCGGGATAAAGATGGAAGATATTACCATCGCATTAAACAACCAGAACGAGCAATTGAATCTCTCGGTATATGCACTCAATCATTTGCCCAAACACAATCCTACAGCAGCCAAAATTGGGGATGTAAAAACTAATATTCATCTGAATGTTCATGATGATATACTAGATTTGCAAGTAGAATTAGGGAATACTGATAGTGTTCGCAATGAAGGAGTGATTCATATTGCCTCAAAGTTATCCAAGTATTTGGGTAAACCGCAATTTGATATTGAAGTCTTACCTAGCAACATCGTACTGAATGATTCCGCCTGGAGTATTGGAAAAGCCAACATTAAATATGCATTAGCCGAAAATACAATGCTAATTGATAATTTTTCTCTAGGAACAGATTATCAGTTGATTACAGCAAATGGAAAAGCTTCTGCTTTGGCTACTGACTCAATAGACGTAGTCTTGAATAATATAAATATGGATTATTTACTCAGTTATACAGAAGCGAGTAAAGCTATTTCAATAATGGGACCTGTTACAGGACAAGCTACTGTATATAGTACGTTCTCAGAACCTATGCTAGAGGCGCAAGCTACCATTAAGAATGGCGGATTGAACGGAGTTTACCTGGGAGATGTGATAGCAGAGGCTATACTTGACCGAGAGAATAAATGTATCTTGATTAATGGTCAAGCAATAGACTCAAGCCAACACGTGGTAGCAGAGGTGAAGGGAAAAGTGATTCCTGCTACTAAATGGTGGGGATTGGATATCACATGTGATAGTGTGGATATAAGTTTTATTGATTTTTGGACACAAGGCATTATTGCTAATCCACAAGGTCGTGGCTATGGTCATGTGAAGGTGGAAGGGCAGGATAGATTGGTTTGGGTTACGGGAGGCGCTTTGGCGAAAAATGCGCAAATAACAGTTCCTCAAATAGGTGTGACATTCTATATGACAGATTCTATCTTTATGGATTCTACTGCTATTCGTTTTCCAGAAATAGATGTATATGATAAATTTGGGAATCACGGAACGTTTACGGGCGGAGTGTATCATGAGCAGTTTATGGATATTAAGTTTGATTTGCGCGCACAAGCCAACAAGATGCTAGTGATGGATTTGCCTGCAGAGCAACAAGCTTTTTTCTATGGCAAAGTATTTGGAACAGGAGATGTCCATATCTATGGTGATGAGATGGATTGTAAGATTGATGTGAATGCAAAAACAGAAACGAATACTAACTTCTATCTCAATATAAATAGTGCTAGTCAAGCTACTAACTCCAATTTTATAAATTTCGTACAGCCAGATACTATCTCGCATTATCTGCTGAGTTTGCTGCAACCAAAGAAGGAACAAACTATTAAGACTAATCAACCAGAAAGCCGTTTACGCTTGTCAATGCAAGGTGAAGTAACTCCTAATGCAAATATCCATATCAAGCTGGGAGGAGACGATGGACTTAAAGGTAGAGGCGAAGGAAATTTGAAGCTTGTATATGAATATCCGTCGGAGAATGTGCAATTGCAAGGAGCGTATACCTTGCAATCTGGTCAGTTTGATTTTTCGTTGGGTAATATTGTGAGAAGGAATTTTACAATTCGTGAAGGAAGTCAAATCACGTGGGACAGTGATCCGATGGCTCCTATGTTGGATATTACGGGATATTACCACACAACGGCCTCCTTGCGTGATCTCTTTGGTAGTGAGAGCAGTCAGATAGCAACGAATCGTAGTGCTGTACCCGTGAATTGTGTTTTGTATATGACCGACGAACTATTCAATCCAATTTTGAATTTTGCAATAGAACTGCCACAATCGGATGAATCGGTACAAAGTCAGGTAAGTTCTCTGATTAATACGGATGAGATGTTGATGAGACAAGTGATATATTTGCTGGTGTTTAATAGATTCTATACTCCTGATTATCTACAAAATACGCAAAATGTTGGGTTGAATGAAACATATTCCTTGTTATCCTCTACGATAACGGGACAAATTAATTCATGGCTAGGAAAACTGACTGACGTCTTTTCCATGGGATTTAATTTCCGTACAGATGGAGAAGGAGAAACGGCAAGTCAAGAATACGCGGCAAACTTCCAAATTCATCCTATAAATCAACTTGTGATTAATGGTAATTTTGGATATAGATATAATGATTTGAGCAACCGACCATTTTTTGGTGATTTGGATGTGGAATACTTGCTTACACCAAATGGGAAGTTCCGTGTTAAAGCATATACCCATACGGTAGATAAATATTCTTTGCGTCAAGCAAATACGGTACAGGGTGTTGGTTTTGTGTTCAAGCATGATTTCAATTGGAAAACTCGCACCAAGACCGATACCACTTCGTTACCACCTCGAAGAAATGCCGAAGAGAGACCGCGGAAGAAGAATAAATCAACTCAATCTACAACAAATACTCAATAACACGCATTTATGTTAATCAAATGCTATGGAGCTGCGCCGCAAGGAATTGATGCAGTGATTGTTACGATAGAAGTGCATGCCGTGCCAGGTTTTGAATTTACCTTGGTAGGATTGCCTGATAGTGCAGTAAAAGAGAGTCATGAACGTATTGTGGCAGCTTTGACCGTAAATGGGTATAACAAACCACGCCATACACTAACTATAAATATGGCGCCTGCTGATATTAAAAAGGAAGGTGCTGCGTATGACCTTCCATTGGCTATTGGTATGCTGGCTGCAGAAGAGGAGGTAAAGACAGCGTTGCTTGAGCAATATATGATTATGGGAGAATTGTCGCTTGATGGTACACTACAACCTATCCAAGGAGTACTTCCTATGGCTTTAGCAGCTCGCAAAGCTGGATTCAAAGGACTTATTCTACCAGAACTGAATGCTCGCGAAGCTGCCGTAGTAACTGGTTTGGAGGTATATGGACTGAAGAATTTGCAAGAAGTAGTAAGATTTTTTAACCAAATACAAATATTTGAGCCAACTTATGTAGATACTGCTCTTGAATTTGCATCACATGCTTTTACTTCAGACTTAGATTTCTCTGATGTTCGTGGACAAGAGAATGTAAGACGCGCAATGGAGGTGGCTGCAGCAGGGGGGCATAATATGCTAATGGTTGGCCCTCCAGGAGCGGGCAAGAGTATGATGGCAAAACGCTTACCTTCAATATTACCTCCGCTTAACTTAGAAGAAGCTTTAGAAACAACCAAAATATACTCCGTTTCTGGCTTGATGGCACGCCGCAAAGAGAGTGATGGTATGTCTAGTGCATTAATTGTGCAGAGACCTTTTCGAAGTCCTCACCATACGGTAACTGATGTTGCACTAGTTGGTGGTGGAACCAATCCTCACCCAGGGGAAATTAGTTTAGCTCATCACGGCGTGCTTTTCCTAGATGAACTACCTGAATATAAGCGTAGCGCATTGGAGGTCATGCGCCAACCACTTGAAGATAGAAAGATTTGTATTACTCGTACAAAAATGAGCGTAGAATATCCAGCTTCATTTATGCTTGTAGCTGCCATGAACCCATGTCCTTGTGGGCATTATGGAGAAAATAATCCGGTTCATCCATGTACTTGTACTCCAGCGCAGATTCATCGTTATATGAGCCGGATTTCTGGCCCTTTGCTTGATCGAATAGATATTCAATGTGATATTCAGGCAGTTCCATATTCTACATTAAAAGATGTACAACCAGGTGAGAGTAGTGAGATTATGCGAGCGCGAGTTATCAAAGCAAGGGAAGTACAGCAACAGCGTTTTGCTCTATACAATGCCACAGCACAAAAAACTATCCATTGCAATGCTCAAATGACACCAAAATTGGTGCGAGAGTTCTGTCAATTAGATGATGCTGGAGATAAACTTTTGTCTTATGCAATGGATAAGATGGGATTGTCAGCGCGTGCGTATGATTGTATATTGAAGGTTTCACGCACGATTGCCGATTTGGATGGTAGTGATGCTATACAAGTGGCACATATTTCAGAGGCCATTAGCTATCGCAGTCTTGATAAGGAAGATTGGGCGGGATAATCATATCTGCAAGCTGAACCTCTAATAACAAACATTATTCTTATTTTTCTACTGTTGCTTTTTAGTACAACTGGAGAATTTTTCCATAAGGCTGAAATTAAAACTGTCGGAAATTTGACAGGGTTATAAAAATGAAGATTGGCTATCTCCTTGATAACCAATCTTTGTGGGCGTTGACGGATTCGAACCGCCGACCCTCTGCTTGTAAGGCAGATGCTCTAAACCAGCTGAGCTAAACGCCCTCAATTGTTATGAGTACTTCCTTTCCGAAAGCGAGTGCAAAGGTACTGCTTTTTTTTGATATGACCAAATATTTTGAAGAAAAAATGCAAAAAATATGTTATTTTCTCAATTTTTGCACTCTCCAATCCCAAAAATAGCTAGTTTTTGTCTTTATGAACAAGAAATAATATAAAATTAGGGTGGAGAATATTGCAATCAAAATGCCAACAAAAACATCTAATGCAAAGTGCTGAGACAAATAAATGCGAGTATATGCACCAAAACTTGCACAAAGAAAACATAGGAAAGACAAAATATTCTTACCTTTTATATTTTCAGCGCATAAAATAATACTTAAACTAAAAAATAGAACAAAGAAAGTAGTTGTATGTCCCGAGGGGAAAGATAACCAATAATTCATTTTAACTCCTTCTACAAGTGGCAAACTAACGTCTGGCATATTCTCCGCAAACCAAGTCAAAGGACGTGGAGCACATACGATATGTTTAATAGGTTGTACTATGAGGGTAGAGAGTAGTAGATTACTCGCCAAAAAAGTTGCCCAACCTGCACGATAGAAAAGCAATAGTACTACTACGATGTAAGGCAACCAATCTACTAAATTTGTGAATAGGGGAACTAACTTGTCGAGAAATGCGGTGTGCGGTTGGCAAAGAGTCAGATGTAACTCAGCTTTTGGAATAATAAGAAGTGTAATTCCTAAAACAAGCGCCAACACGAAGGTTGGCACTAGAAAAGGAAGCAAATACTTCATATCAGACTTGTGCTTAGTGGTTGTGCTCATTTTTTAACACCGATAAGAGTAAGTAGGTTGAAAACGATATACCATAGTACACAAAGAGCACCTGCCAATGCTGCCATTGATATTTGGTTATTCGTTATCGCCATTGTTGAGCAACTTCCTAGAATAAAGCAACTTCCAAAGACAAAAATAAGCATTCGTTTCTTGCCCAATTCAGCAGACTTAAAACTAAAGAATGGAATGTCGCTTACCAGCAAATAGCAACTCAACAAGCTGCCAGCTAACAACAGCCATGAAGCCCATGCGGGTAGTGCAATACTATTGAGCCAACAAACGAGTGAAGCCCAAAAAATGGCATTCGGAGGTGTTGCCAAACCAATAAAAGATGTGGTTTGGCGCTCGTCAATGTTAAACTTAGCCAGACGTAATGCCGAAAAAGCTGCAATAAGCAAAGCAATCAATGCCCACCAACCAATGATTGGCTTAAGGTAGCAGAAAAGTATCATAGCAGGTGCAAGACCAAAAGTGATATCATCTGCTAGCGAATCGAGTTGTACACCTAGTGGCGATGGCACTTTGAGCCAACGAGCAGAAGCTCCGTCAAAGAAGTCGAACAATCCACCTGCCAGAATGAGTGCAAATGCCCAGAGGTATTGCCCTTGTGTTGCCATGAAAACAGCTGCTGACCCGCACAAAAGATTTGCGCAGGTCAGGCTGTTAGGTATGATACGTTTGATTTGCATTGAGATCAATAATTATTTCTTGCCGTAGTTTGCATCTACGATGCGACGTGCAAGGAAGGTAACAAAGAAAGTTGCTACACTACATGCAATTACCATCCAGAAGAAGTGTTGGTAACCAATAGCCTCTTGGATATAACCTGCTACCAATCCTGGAAGAATCATGCTGAGT
>JAEIGA010012819.1_pt1 | contig 12748 bp, 4 predicted proteins | sample 9270691 | NCBI WGS metagenome assembly JAEIGA01 (sample SAMN17057246, study PRJNA624740) | gut metagenome | biome: biome; isolation source: fecal sample | host: Bos grunniens | place: China: Xizang | collected 2019 | reverse complement strand
GGACTCGGTCTTGTTAGCATACTTGATACCGGAAACGTTCCAGATTCTCTCGGCATCGGTAACGCTCTCGAAGTAAGCCTGCTTCTCAAGGAAGGAGAAGTACTCGTGGAGCTTCTGAGCGGTTGCCCAGTAGGTGATAACGGTTCTCATGTCGTTGGGACCGTAGGTGGTGAAGATAGCGTTGATAGCCTGCTCCTCGGTCCAATCCTTACAGTTCTCGTCTACGTTGTACTCGAAGGCCTTCTTATCCTTATCCCAGTAGATGAAGCCCTCGTTGTAGAGGAATGCCTCACTATCGGTGGAAAGGGTTACCTTGTTGCCGTTTGCATCGGTGAAGGAGATATCCTCTGCGGTGCCCTTTGCGTAGGTGTAGTCGGTCTTGAGCTCTTCCTTGAAGTACTTAACAGCAAGGTTGTAGTCGTCAACAACGGTGGAATAGAGTGTATCGCCGCCCGCTACAAGCTCGTTCATAACAGCGGTAAGCTCGGAGATCATCTGATCCTCGGTAAGGCTCTCGCCCTCGTGGAGATCGTAAACAACCTCAAGACACTCGTCAAGACGTGCTACTCTGTCGGACGCAAGAGCGTTGAACTGCTCGTTGAAGTCCTTCTGCTCGTTCTCGTTGCGGCTCTGAGTACGGTACTCGTCAAGTCCTACGATCTCGGTCGAATAGATGGTTGCACTACCGTAATAGGTGGGATCGAGATAGGTGTAGAGGTTGAAGAGAACGTCCTTCATAGTAAGGGGAGTCTCGTTGGAGAACTTAATGTTATTCTTAAGAACGAAACGATAACGGGTGTTTGCAACCTTATCGTCGGCGTCAAGCGTCTTAACAACGCTGCCGTCCTCGAGAATATACTCTGCCTCGTAGTCAAGAACTACGCAGGGCTCATCCTCACCGTATGCTACCTTTCCGTCCTTGTCGGAGGAAAGCATGCTGATCTGAGTCATACCGATGATGGAACCATCGGCAGCAGACGATGAATAGAAGGGGTTGAATACGCCGTCAAGCTCCGACGTAGAGAGAACGAGACGCGTGCTCTCGTTATCGATGATTGCTCCTGAAGGGCCGTCGCCGCAGGAGGCGAGAAGGGTGGACGCAGCTCCGGTGAGAAGTACAACTGCAAGACACAATGCAACAAGTCTCTTGGTGGATTTCTTCGCGAAGGCAGCGCCGTGGTTTTTAAGTCCAATAAAGAAGTTCTTCATTTTCCTTTGCCTTTCTTATATATTTATTTTTATTCTTTAACGATGGAAACGCTGACCGCAGAGTCACCGGTTACGGTGATCACGGTGTCGGATGCGATGTTCTCAAATACGAACTCGCCGGCGGTAGGAATCTCGCCGTCATAATTGGTGAGTATCTCTCCGGTTATCTTAACGTTAGATATGGTGATACTGTCAGCGGAAACGGCAAGAGCCGCAACCTTCATCTTCTTCATGCTGCTCTTTATGCCGGTAACGTCGTAGGTCACACCGGTAAAGGAAACATCTCTTATGATTGCACCCTTCTCAAGTCGCTCAAAGATAGAACAGGAAACGTTGATAGTTCCGCTCTTTATGACCTTGAAATTGGATATGGTGTGTCCGTTGCCGTTGAACTCTCCTGCATAACTGCCGAAGGATACCGTAGCGCCACCGCAATCAATGTCTGCGGTGAGGTGAATGTTCTTGCCTGCGGAGATCGCAGACTGAAGCGAGGTGAGACTGTCAACAAAGGTCCACTCACCTGCCATGTATCCAACGTATACGGGAACGTCGAGATCGGCATCAACACCGGGGTGCGTGTAGGCTTTATCCCAAGGAATAGTACACTCGGGATCGGAGAAGTATCCGATCGAGGTATATCCCTTTCTGGTATCGGCGAACTTCTTCCAGTCATCGAATTTGTCGCCGGACTTAACTCTGTAGCTGTCGAGAGCAACAGCCTTACCGGTTGCCTCGTCTGTGTAATACAGAGTATAGGTGAGCTTGATCGCCTTCTGCCATCCGGCATAGAGGACAAGCTTTTCGGTGTCTATAACCGAGTTTTCAAAATCCCACTTGCTCGACTCGGAGCAATCCTCGCTGGTGTACCAGCCGGTGAACTCATACTCGGGACGGGTAATTACGTATCCGTTGAGCGCGAGGGGGTCGAGAACGTAGGTTCCGGGATGGTATGCGAAGTTGATCTCGCTTTTTACGCTTGACGTGGGAGTCTCAAGCGTACCGCCACCAAGCTTAAAGGTGGCTACGTAAAGCCCCTCGAGGCTGAGCGAATCTCGACCGCAGCCTGACAAGCAAAGTGTCAGGACTGCGATGAGAAGAGCTACAAAGGCCAGCTTGAAGCTTTTCTTCGTCTTTTTCGTGTTATTGTGCATTTTAATTCTCCTCAGAGGTGTAGTCATCCTCTTCACAAGCATCGCCGGTCACGGTCGCCTTCTTCTTTTTGAGAACGAAAACGACTGCTACAGCAGCGCCTGCAAGAACGAGTGCGGAGCCAACTGCGATAAGAACGATCACGATAGGATCAAGCTTATCATCATCAACGATATCAACGGGAGGATCGATAGGATCGTCTTCCTTAATGGGAAGGTTATCTGCATAGGAAAGACCGAAGTTAACGACCTTGCCGTAGAGCTCGTTGAGCTTTGCTATCTTCTCGTCAAGAACGGACGCGTTGGTAACGAGTGCCTTCTCCTCTGCTGTGAGAGCGTCGTAGGACCACTTTGCATCCTTCACGTCGTTGAAGCAATACTCGAGCATATCCATATCGAAGAGATGCGCGATCTTGTTCTCAACCACGTCTACGTTGTAGATGCGGCGGGCGTTCTCGAAGGTGGTAAAGTAGGACTCATCAACAAACTCAAGCTCGGTAGAATGAACCTGAAGTGCGTTGTATGCGCCGATAGCTGCATCGATCAAGGCCTTGGAGAATCTGTCGATCTCGGCGGGAAGATTGCTTACCGCGGTCATGAAGGCCTCAGCATACTTACCTGCAGTAAGACCGGAGGTCTCCTCTGCAACGTCGAAGTAAGCTACGTAAATAAGCGAATCATATCCCTCACAGCTCTCGGGAAGAATAGCGGTGAGACCGGTAGAGTCCTTATGTCCAACCAGACCCTTGAAGATATTATAATAATAAGGAGGCGAAACGGTATTGTCCTTCAAGTAGTAGTAATCGGTGCCGTAAAGAAGCTTGAAATCATCGGGATCGTAATCGGATGCGTTTTCTCTCGTGATCTCGATCTGAGTGCCGGTGAGAGTGCTCTCAAGAATGGGAGCGTAATAGGACTTGAAGACAACGGTGGAGAGCTTCTTGCATCCCTCGAATGCATAGTTGCCTATGTACTTAAGGGTAGAGGGAAGAACGAGCTTCTCGATATATTCGTTAAGGTATGCTGCACCGAACTCGATTCTTACGGTTCCCTCAAGAACGGTGTACTCTGCGCTGTCCTTCGCCGCGGGATAAGCTACAAGAACGTATCCTATGGGAGAATCAACGTAAAGAACGCCCTCGTGGATCTTAACGTTTTCGAATTCTGCGGTATCTACCTCCTGACCGTCAACCATAGCGTAGAAGGTCTTGAAGGAGGTGCAACCCTCAAACGCGTTCATCTCAACCTTGGTGAGAGACTCGCCGACTGCGAACTTCTCAATAGCGGTGTAGGAGAATGCGCCGTACTCTATAGTCTCGAGTACGGGAGCGTCGAAGGTCTTGAGCTTAATGCAGGTTGCAAATGCCTGCGAGCCGACGTGCTTAAGCTTGGGAGCGTAAACTTCAACGAGGTCATTCACGCCCTCCTGCTCTACAAATGCGCCCATGCCAATGTACTCTGCACTGTCAAGGGAAAGCTTTTCGGGAAGAAGTGCACAGTAGAATGCGCCCTCTCCGAAGGTAACGATCTTGCTAAGGTCGATGTTCTTAAGAGAAACACAGCCGTAGAAGCCGTACATCGGGATCTCGGTAAGAGCATCGCCGAGGGTAACGGTCTCGAGCGACTCGCAAATTGAAAATGCGTATGCGCCAAGCTCGGAAACCTTGGAAAGGTCAACGCTCTTGAGATAAAGCATTCCGAGGAATGCATTCTCGCCGACCTTCTCGAGCGAGGGAAGGTTAAGCGTCTCAAGTCTGTTAGCGTAGTTCGCATTCTCATCTATGGGAGCGAATGCGGAGTTGCCAACGACCTTAAGTGCCGCTGCATCGAAGCTGGAGAGGTTGAAGCAATCGCTGAATGCGCTCTCACCGATCTCGGTGATCTTGGGAGCGTAAACGGAGGAAAGAAGGCTACAGCCGTGGAAGGCGTGGTCCGGGATCTTTCCGGTAACGTCGCTGAAGTCAAACTCAAGAAGGTTCGAGCAACCATAGAATGCTGCGTAGCCAATTTCTGCATCGCCGTCAAGCATTACGCTTCTGACGGAGCTGCCGTAGAAGGCATAGTCGCCGATAACTGCGCCCTCACCGATAACGACTCCGCCGGAAAGAGATGCCAGGTAGAACGCGCCGGTGCCTATAGTCTTAACGTCACCGAGGTTTACGGAAGAAAGGTATCTGTTGCCGGAGAATGCATAGTCGCCAATGGCGGTTACCTTGGAAAGGTTTATGGAGCTGAGACCGGAGTCGGAGAATGCACCGTTACCGATCTCGATCGCGATTTCAGGGAGCACAACGGTGTTAAGCTTTGCACAGCCTGCGAACGCGTTGTCACCAATAGTCTCAAGGCGAGATCCACTTGCAAAGGTCACCTTGGTAAGAGAGCTAAGAGAGGAGAACGCGCCGGATCCGATGGTCTTAACGCCGGCGGGCACCGTGAATGTGCCGGTGGAAGAGGGGATCGCAAGAACGAGCACGTCCTTGTCGGTGTTATAAACCGCATTGCCCTCTACAACGTAGAGAGTAGATTTGGTGACGTCAACGCTGAGCGTGCTTACTTTATTGAATACCGATGCGCCAAGATATGCGATCTCGGTATTGGGAGCGAACTCAAGCTTGGTAAGACCGGTAGAAGCAAACGCCTTGTCGCCGATCTTTATCTTGCCGTCGGGAAGCTTGAAGCTCTTGAGCTTCGAGCAGCCCTCGAACGCGTTTGCACCGATCTGCTCGAGCTGATTCTGTACGGTAACGCTCTCAAGAGCCTTACAGCCGGAGAATGCGCTCGCACCAAGGTAGGTAACGTCGTTTACGATCTCGACGCTCTTGAGCTTGGTACAACCGATAAATGCCTTATCATCAATGCTGTCGCCGTATATTTTAATAGAAGTAAGTCCGGAATTAGCAAACATCGACTCGGAAACTCTGGTTCTCTGACCGAGCTCAACGGTGGTGAGCTTCGAGCATCCCTCAAATGCGCCCTTACCTACTCTCGAGAGAGTGTCGAGCTTGAGGCTGGAGAATCTGGTGTATGCAAATCCGTAATCACCAACGGTGTAGATCGCCTCGGTCTTTGCACCGCCGATATCCTCGCAGGAAAGGCTCTCGCACTTATAGAATGCGTAATCAGAAACGATCTTAACGTGGTCGAAGTTAACGTTCTGGAGTATGTCGCAAGACTCGAATGCGCGCTCGCCGATGGTCTTACATGTCGTGGGAAGTGTGACCTTGGTAAGCTTGGAGCAGTTGTAGAATGCGTACTTATTGACAGCCTCTACACCCTCGGGAATTACGACGGAGGTAAGAGTGTTGTTACCGATAGCGGTCTTCTTTTCGTCCATATCGTAGTAACCGTTCTCGTCCTTCTCAACCTCCTTCTCGTTATCGAGATCGTAATGGCTGAAGGCGAAATCGCCGATATAGATGATACCCTCATCATCGGGAATAACAACGTCGCCGCCCTTGCCCTTATAGGCAACAAGCGTTCTGTTTTCAATAATGAACTCGCTCTTTACCTCGACAGAAAGACGTGCCGCAAGCAGCGAGGTCTTACCGTCTCTTGTGGTAACCTTGAGCGTAATTCTGGCCTTACCCTCGGCCTCCGCAGTAACGATACCCTGATCGTCTACCGTTGCAACCTTGGGGTTGCTCGAGGACCAGGAGAGTGTGTAGTCGCTGAGGTTCCAGGGATCAACCTGGGGATTAAGCTGAATCTTCTCGGATGGGTAGAAGGCAATGCTGTCATTGCCGTTGAGATAGTGAACGGAGTCGGTAATACCGATCTCGGAGTAATCGATATCCGTATTGAACGCAAACAGCGTCTTATACGAAAGGAACTTAACGTCCTCGATGCTGGCGTTCTTGCCCGAATCGGGATCGTTCTCCATAACGGTTTCGGTAACGTTTATCGTTATCTCTTTATACGTCGGTATGTTGATGCCGTTATAAGTGGTGAACCAAGAGTCGCTTGTAACCTTGATTTTTGCGGTACCGGTCTTAAGAGCCTCGATCTTGCCGCCCTTAACGATAACAACGCTCTCATCGGTAGAAGCCCAGTTGAGGTTGCCGAAGTAATCAGAAACTGCGGGAGTCTCGGTACCTGCGTAAACGAGGAGATCGGAAAGATCGAAGGTCTCGTTGATGTCGAGCTCAAGGCTCTTCTCTGCGAAGTCAAGATCCTTATCGGTCTCGGGGAAGGGAACGTAGCAGATAGCCGCGTTCATTGCGTAGTCATCGAGATAAAGGGTAAGTCCGCTGGGATTGGAGGACTCGGAGATCTGATCGAGATAATCGGTGATCTCGAAGCTTACTATGGTATTCTCGCCACGGTTCTCCTGATATACGGGGATCGGATTATCAGTGAGCGCCGAATAGGTCTTGACGGTCTGACCGTTCTCGATTATATCGTAAACAACGATGGGACGAACGGACATTGCGTAGTGGTTATCGTATACGGTAAGATCAACGTAGTAACGGTTCTCTTTTCTGCTCTTATCGTATTCGGTTCTGAATGCAGAGCTTACGACGGTGGGTGCCTCGTAATCAATGTAGAAGGAGAAGGAGTAGGAGTCGGAAACGTTCTCGCCACCGTCCCAGTCAAGCTTTGCGCTCATTTTTACCTCGAGCTTAACGTTGTTGTTACCGAGCATTTCGCCGGTATCAAGGTTAACGGTGGGGAGGTTCATATAAGCAGCGTAGGGAGAGGGGGCTCCGTAGTAGTGAGCCTTGTAGCAGTTGTACTCTACGTCGCTCCATATAACGTCACCGGTCGAGGTGTTGATGATCTCGATCTTCAGCTCCTTCGCACCTCTGAGAAGTCCGACGAACACGCCGTAAAGACCGCTGATACAGTCTGCGTAGCAGGATACAGCCGCCTTATCCATAGTTGCGGGGATCGCGGTGTACTTGCTCTTATCTATAGTGTAAACATATGTTCCAAGAGGAATAACGTAGTCGTAGTAGTAGCTGCCGAGAGGAGTGGTTGCGTAGTAGTCAGCCTTAATCTTCTCGTCATCATCGATCGCATCGTTGTGCGCCTCGGTCTCAACCTCATAGTAGTCAAGGTCGAAGATGGGCGCCTCGCCCCAGTCGCCGTAGAATGCAAGGAAGGGAGCGTTAAGGTCTACGCCCTTCTCATCGGTGTTATCGAAGGTGAGGAAGCCCTCGACGTACATACCGTTTTCGAAGGTGGAGTTGAGATAGCTCTTATCCTCTGCGGAGAGGGTGATCTTTGCCTTGATGACGGCAGTCTCGCCTGCCGCTACGGTAACGACGCCGTTCGAATAGCTGCCACCGGTAACCTCGAAGGTCGTTGCACCGGAGAGGAGATATGCCATCTCTGCTACGTACTCGGGATCGGAGGTGGATACGCTCTCGGTCATAACGATACTGCCGAGACGGTAGCTTGTGCTCGCATCCGAGATATTCTTAAGATTGATAGACATCTCGTATACGCCGCTACGGGTAGGATCGTCGCGAAGCTCGAGCTTGGTCTTTCCAATACCGTCAACGTAGAGATATGCGGGGGTGGTGGTAGACTTTGCTATATCTGCAATTCCGGCACCCTGCTTTCTGGGTGAATAGGGATTACCCTTTCTGTCATGCGCGATAGTCGCGGTAGACATCGTGAGCTGGTTTACGAGATCTCTCTGCTCGGTAACGGTAAGCTTGGGGAAGTTCTCCTTAACGTACTGACGGATAAGAACGGTGATACCGCACATGTTGGGAGCCGCCATACTGGTACCGCTCATCTCGTCGTACTCGCCACCGACTATAGCGGAATAGATGTTTCCGCCGTGTGCGGTGATCTCGGGCTTAAGAGTAAGGTCAGGGTTGGGACCCCAAGAGGAGAAGTCGCTCATGAAGGGGCCTGCAAGGTTCTTGAGGTCAAACTCAAGAGTACCGGAGCCCTGCGCCGCAAGCTTATCACCCTCGTCCTTACCGATGGAGACCGCGGGGATCTTCGCGTTATTACCGATGGTCATCGATATATCGCCGAAGACGTTGTTATAAATGATTACCGCAACTGCACCTGCCTCTGCGGCGTACTGCACCTTCTCCTCGAAGGTGATATCACCTCTCTTGACAAGGGCGATCTTACCGTTTACATCGATACCCGCGTAGTTGATCTTCATACCTACGCCGGGAACGGTAACGTAGTCGAAGGAAACGCTCTCGCCCTCGGTGATACCGAGCATAGCGAAGAAGTCGTAATCCTTACCTGCGGTGTTTACGGAAGGAGTGAAGAATATCTCGTCCTTGCCGTTTGCAAGCATGTAGTTGTCCTTCTTTCCGTTGATAGAAGCCACGGACATAGAAGACTCATAAGTAGAGGGAGCACCAACGGTAGCGGAGTCGGGGTTATCGGTCTTGTTGGTGTTTCCCTCCTCAGAACCGAAGGCACTGCTGAAATCGTTGGATGCAGCAACTACGAGAGAAATTCCGGCCTTCTCGATATTCTTGTAAAGGTCGTTCTTGTAAACCTGATCGGGCTCGCTCTCATAGGAGAAGCCGCAGGAGGAACCAAGGCTCATGTTGATCGCATCAACACCGAGAACAACGCAGTCCTCGAGTGCAGCGATGATATCGCCATCCTCAGCGCCCTCATCATAGTCACTGAACACCTTCATGATAGCAAGCTGCGCGTCTACCGCAACACCGGTGATGGTCTCGTATTTACCCGCGATAATGCCTGCAACGTGAGTGCCGTGGCTGTTCTCGAAGGGCATAATGTCGGGATCCTTGTCCGCGTAGTCGTAGCCGAACGCGATCTTGTTGCCGGTTACGTTACCGTAGTAGACCTGTCTCGCCTCGAGGTCGGAGGTGAACTCCTCGGCTCTGAAGCTCTGAGTTGCAAGAAGATTTGTTATATCGTCACGGTCGTAGAGGGGATTCTCTACAACGTAGGAGGTAAACGCAGAGTGCGAATAATCACAACCGGTATCAAGGACAGCAACGATAGTACCCTGACCGGTGTAGCTGACGCTACCGCTATTGAAAATACCGGTGCCGTACACGTCGACGGGGTTCTCTACCGCAGCGGCGGGAAGGTATCTGTTGGAGATCATGATTCTCTCAACGCCCTCGATCTGGCTGATTCGATTGATCATCTCGTACGTGGTCTTGACGAACGCGGCGTCAGCAACGTGAACGTAGTTATATTTAACCTCGTTTACGACGCCCTCAGCGACGAGTCTCTCAAGCACCTTTTCCTGCTTGGCGAGCATCTCCTGCTCGTAAGCCTTTGCCTCAACGGTGCTCTTGAATTCGGAATACGGCATAACCTTGTCGTATCCGGATCTAGTATAAGCCGCAACGAGCGAATCATCCGAGAAGGTTATGATCAGGCCGACAGAGCCCTTGAGCTCATAATCGCTGACCTTTTTCACGAGATCGCTGTTGAAGGAGCTGATAAGATCCTTCTTAAGCTGTGCTGTCAGCTCATCGACCTCAAGCTTCGTGATGCCCGACGGCTTGCTCGAAGAGCCTCCCCCGAGACTTGTCGGGATCTCAGCCGCAATAGCCGAGACGCCGAACGCCATCGACTGAAGAAGCAGAGCTACCGCAAGAATGAGCGCGAAGCCTTTCGACAGGGGCTTTCTCGGGAATTTCGTGTTCTTTGTGTTTTCTTTGCGCATGTGTTTTTCCTCTTCTATAAGATATAATAATTATTTATTCACACAATTATAATAAAAAAGCGTGCAGTAATATTATAATATATGCAAGGGCAAAAGTCAAACAAAAAAGCATTTTTGAACGCATTTCGTCGATTTGTCGCATATGACACAAAACACACCGTCATTTTTATGCAATATTACCCATAATTCTTTATAATTTTTTTAGCCGCGAATTTTTTGAATGCATATTTATGCGTTTGTGCATGCATTTCTCAAGCAACAACGCCAAAAGTGCCGTCATAACCGCCGGCAAAATGAACTTCTCTCCGTGGCGCGCCGTATCGCCCAAAAAGCGGTAAGCGAGGCGCGTTTCAAGGCGCCTCGCTCGTCAATCCTCCGTCTCCCAAATCGAACGGATATTTCGCCGTCAGAATGTGTGAAACGCCCCTGAAAATGCAGACAAAATCTCCTTTTAGAACATACTTAAAACGGCATTCAAAAGCCAAAAAATTCCACTTATTTCCCACATAGCCTTGCTTGCAATTTTGACGATTTGAGTGCCGTGAAAATGCATTTTTTCTTGTTTTTCGCTTTTTCCAACCTTTAATATTAAGTAAAAACAAAAAAGCGACGGTCGTTTTGCAAGAAGCACTCACGCGTTCCTCCAAATTTTTCCGTCGTTTTTTTGTTGTTTATTCTATTCGCCAATCGGCAAAAGCACCGAGAACGTAGTCAATCCGTCGCGGCTCGTAACGCTGATACAACCGTCGTGCAGCTCAACGATTCGCTTGACGACAGCGAGACCGATTCCATGTCCTGCCGAGGTGTGCGACTCGTCAACCTGATAGAATTTATTGAATACGTATTTCTGCTTTTCCTCGGGTATCGTGGCACCGGTATTGGATATGTCGAAACGGTAGAAATCCCCTTCTCTTTCCACGTCAACGTTCAGCATTCCGCCGTTGTTTGCGAACTTTATAGCGTTGTCAAACAGATTTATCCAGACCTGCTTTAGAAGCTCCTCACCGCCGACCATATAGTGCTCATCTAGGTTGAGATTTATCTCGAGATCGCGCGCCGACCACTTTCCCTCAAGCAAAAGCAAGCAGGATCGTATCTGCTCCGAAACGTTGAACCTCGCGACCTCTGCAAGAATGGTTTGGTTTTCGACCTTAGTCAGATTAAGTACGTCGACCGCCATGTGCGTGAGTCTTGCCGACTCCTCCTTGATCGCGGCAATATACTGCTTTCTTTCGTCCTCGGTCACGTCACTGCTGTCAAGCAGCTCGGCAAAGCCCGAAATAGACACGAGCGGCGTCTTGAACTCATGCGACAGGTTATTTATAAAGTCGCTCCTGAGCATTTCGGTGTTCTGCAGCTCCTCGGCGAGCGTGTTGAAGCTGCTCGTTATCTCGCCAAAGGTGGGGTGATTTTCAAGCGCGCCGCTGAACTCAAGTCGCGTATCAAAATTGCCTGCGGCGAGGCTGTTCATACCGTTAACCAGCTGGTTTATCGGCTTCAGGGGTATCTTCGCAAGAAGAAAAGTAACGCCAAGGCCGATGATAAGGCTTATGCCGGACACCAATGCCAAAAGCGTACCTACTCCGAGATCGTTTTCCAAGGGACCCGGGAGCACGTTAAACCTTGCAAGCACGTAGACCGCCACCGAAGCGAGGCAGAGCGCCACAACAAGGACCAGGAAGACCACCGCAGTCAGAAGAAGCGTCAGCGGAAAGCGTTGCTTGGTCTCGGTAAAGTCGATTTTTTTCACGTTCATTTTCATGTCTTTTTCACCGCCTTGTATCCGAGGCCTCTGGCCGACTGTATTTCAAACTCGTCCCAGCCCTCTAAGCGTTTTCTCAATCGCGCGATATGTACCGTCACCGTCTCCCAACCGGCCTCGCTCTCGACGCCCCATATCTCATCCATTATCTGGATTCTCGTAAAAATCTTATTGGGATATGACAAAAGCTTGTAAAGGAGCAAAAATTCCTTCTGCGGAAGCTCGACAACCTCGTCGCCGCGCGTGACCGTCATAGAATCGTAGTCTATAACAACCGAGCCCACCGTAATGCGGCGCTCGCTCGCGATTTTTGCCCTGCGTAATAACGCCTTCACGCGATAGAGGAATTCCTCTTTTTCGACCGGCTTGGTCATATAATCGTCTATTCCCGCGTCAAAGCCGCGATGCTTATCCTGCGGCATGTGCTTCGCTGAGACCATAAGGATCGGCAAATTCTCATCCGAGCTACGCAGGTTCTCCGTAAGGACGTAACCGTCCATTACGGGCATCATAACGTCGAGAACCACGAGATCAACGTGCTCCTTATCCATCAAAGAAAGGGCCTGCTCGCCGTTTTCTGCGGCGTGTACGGTATAGCCCGCTTTTTCAAGCATGGTTTTAAACAAAAGACGAGTGTTCTTATCGTCGTCAACAACCATTATCTGAAACATAAAAACCTCCGAGATCGCCCGTCGCGCATTCGCCCCTGCGACACGTCTGTGCGATCTAGGGACATTATAGCACAAGAAAAGCGAAAATGCAAGTAGCACAAAGCTGAGATATTGCTCGCCCGAGCGATGGTGGCCAAGAAGATCTTGACCGTAGAAAGGTGAATTGTCAATAGAAGTGCAACACTTTTAAGAAAGATTTTGCAATTCCAAGTTAAAAGAATCCTGAGCAGAAATATAATTTAAGCATTTGCGGGGTCTGTTGTTAATTAACGACAGATTCCGCAAAAGTGTTTTAGGGCTAACTCTTGAGAGATTGCGCCCCTTGGGG
>JAEIGA010012818.1_pt1 | contig 12748 bp, 12 predicted proteins | sample 9270691 | NCBI WGS metagenome assembly JAEIGA01 (sample SAMN17057246, study PRJNA624740) | gut metagenome | biome: biome; isolation source: fecal sample | host: Bos grunniens | place: China: Xizang | collected 2019 | reverse complement strand
GCATCAATCGTGCCTGTCTTAATGTATGTAGCATTGATATAAAGCTTAGTTCCGGATAAATAAATGCCCTGAGCTGAGCTGTTGTTTGTCAGCTTATCAAATACCTTTTTCTGATTCAGGTAGGTATCATATGTGGTTATTCCGTTGTCGGCGTAACCCTCAGCAGCTGACAAAGTAGCAGCATCTCCAGAGTTGACATCTGCTGTACTCGCAACAGTGGAATTGCCGATCTTGGCAGCTGTTGTTAACTGGAAAGCTCCTGTTTGAAGATTCCAATAGTTCAGATTGTTAACATCTGCAAGGATTCCGGTCTTGATAACGCTGGCATTAACATAAAGGTTTCCATTCTGGAGATAAATGCCCTGAGCAGCTCCGTTATTGGTAAGCTTTTGGAATACCACCAGCTGATCCAGAGACTCATCATAATCATCAATGACATCATCTGCGTAACCTTTAGCATTTGCGAGCGTTATAGCATCATACTGATCAGCATAATTCTTAGCACTCTGAACGCCACTGGATACATCCGCTGAGCTTGCAATTGTGGAGTTGCCAATCTTAGCGCCGGATGTCAATCTAAAATCACCCGTAACCATATTCCAATAGTTAAGACCAGCATCATCCTGAAGCAATCCCGCCTTAATCAGATCAGCATTAAGCGTTCCTGAGTCGATATAGTCAGCTACAAAATGACCGTCTATAGTCCAGGCTGTGTGGAATGGTCCATTGTATCCATTAGTGGAGAAGCCGATTCCGTTCTTATTCATACGGATACAGGTTTCCGCTGTCTCAATAGATGGCTTATCCATTATTGTGATCTCTTCCGGCTCACCATTAGCGTTTACAGTAAATACAACATATCCACCTAAACCGCCTTGAATCAGCTTGGTAGCCCTTGCTATGGCCTTCTGCATATGCGAGCTCTGTTCTTCCTCAGATTGTGTGATTGCCTCGGTGAGAACAGTGCTGAGCGTGTAATATGTTTCTCCAAGAGTAATGCTGTTATATTTCTCCTGGAGAACGTTGTAGTCAGTCTTAACAACCTTTGTATCGAAGTTGATCCCCAGTTTAGGGACCTGAACATGAACAACATCACACATCTTGACACGCTCAAGAGGAGCTATGTTTTTGTACTCCTCAGTATTCCAAAGAGCTACAAAAGAAACAATGATATTATTTTTAAGCTTCCAGCCTTCGTTATTAGCTACATAATTCTGAGCAGCTGTCCGGAGCTGTGCCTGAGTCGGTTTACTCTCCCAGTTACTTGAGAAATCAACTTCCTTGATAATCTTGTAGGGATAATCAGCAACATGGTCTGAGAGAACTACCTTCTCAGTTAAAGTAAGAATGTCACCATTTCCATCTGTCCAAAATGGAACTATTCCGGTATAAACATTCGTAATATCAATTACGTTCTTGAGGTCTGTAATGTTCTTACCATAACGGAGTGTAACCCCATTATCTGAGCCTCTGTTAACTCTGAGATATACATCAAAGCGATCAAACTCATAATCGCCTTTGCCATACACGTCCAGGATGGAGCCTTGAGTCCCTCCCAGGACGCTTCTGGCATTGGTAGGAGTTTCTAGCTTATAGCTGGCAGTCACTGCTTTATCCGTTGTAAATGAAAACGGATTTGTTGTTGAAGAGTTTGTTTTCACTCCTGCAATAGCAGCCACACAGGTGGAAGCTGTAAAAGGCATTACCACGATTCCAGATAACATATAACTGATGTGCTGCGCTTTTACAGTAACAACCTGATTAAGAGGTTTGCTTATCTGATAAATCGTAAAAGGCTGTGTTTGTCCTCCATCAAAAGGCTTAGCAAGAATTATCCTTCCTTCCCGGATATCATCAAAGTGAACTCCGGTAACTGGATAAGTCATTTCAAGCTCATAAGTGGCGTTTCTCTCTTCCACAACCTTGCAAGAGATAGCATCAGCCAATCGCCCTAATCCATTTGTTGTAAAAGAGGTTTCTGTTCCCTCGTATAAAATAGGAATCATATAATCCACCACCTTGGAGTAACTACTATTTTCGTAATGTTTCCGGTCTTAGTAATTCCGTTGTTACCAGGAGCGAGAATGATATCATCTGTGAAGGATACATTTCCGTTGCAGTTCGTAGCACCTTTATAAGCATCCATAATCTCACAGTCGATATCCACATAAGAGCTGATCGCGGATATGGTTATTGTTTGCGAACCAACTCCAACAGTTCCAGCCCCTGTTCCGTAGATCCTGAGCATAGGTTTCGCATTGAACTCTGTGCGGTTATATAAGGTCCCGTTTGCAGTGAACTCAATAGGATCCTCGCCACTCTTAAGGAATCTCTGTGGCTTGCAGTCAAATTCAAGAGTGAACTGTCCGCCTCTGTTCATGTATCCGAATGTGTCAACGCCCAGATTGCTCATGAATCTTGCCATCCTAAACTCATAAGGATGATAAGTATCTTCCAGTCTCTGATATCCGATCTGAGCGCCCGCGAAATTAACAAAATCTCTCAGTTTTGATGGCATATCAGTCTTAATGGCTGCTGGATACTTAACTTTTACGTTTTTAAAATTTCCCATATCAAAAAGGAGATCCCCATTTCTTCCAGGGACCTCCTGCTTCTCTACGTTTCGCTCCGGAGCGTCATAAGTGCCTTCTCCAGATATCCATATGCCATAGGCATTGGTACTTTTTCCAGCATAGGTCAAAAAGTTAATCATCCGAATGCAGCTCCTCTCCTCATGACGTTTTCTGTGATACGTTCCTCAATAATATCTGCAAGTTCTGAAACATCCTGCCCCTGAGCTCCGTATACATTTAGAACAATACTGTTGCTTGTTGTTCCAGCTGTACTCTGAGCACTTGGCACCATGTTAGTTGCAAGTCCATTCATTGCAGCAGCCAGTCTTGGAACACCGCTGTTTATTCCTCTAATCATCTCATTGATCATATCCGGCATGAATGTATGGAAATCCTTTAGAGGCCCTACATCCGGCTCTGAGAAATGAATATACGAGCTGATTGTTCCTGCAATTCCACTGATTGCATCGGCAACACCGCTGATCTTATCCTTGATACCATTGATAAGATTGTCGATCATATCGCGCCCCCACTGGAGGAATTTGCCCGGAAGAGATGCAACAAAATCAGCAGCTTCTTGAAGCTTTCCAACAATAAGATCCTTAGCTCCGGTGATTTTCTCGCTGATAGCATTCTTGATATTGTCGAAAGTAGTCTTGATATTGTTGTAAATATTATTTACGGTATTGCTAAGCCAGGTCTTAATACTGGTCCAGATTTCCTGCACCTTATTCTTAATATTTGTTAATACGTTCGTGATATTGGTCTTGATCTCATTGAACTTATTAACAAGATTAGTCTTGATGTTATTAACAGTGTTAATGGTATCAGTCTTAATAGCGTTCCAGATGTTCTTAAGGTTATTTCCGGCATTCTGAAGCGCCTGAGTGATAGCTTGTCCAGCATTCTGGAAAGCAGTCTTGATGTTCTCCCAGATTGCTTTAACACCATCTCTGAACCACTCGCAGTTATTCCACAATAAAACTATTGCAGCTACGATAGCAGCTATAACAGCTATGGCAATTCCAATAGGTCCTGTTAATGCTACAAATGCGGCAGCGAATCCCTTAATTGCGGCTACAACAGGAGTAAGAACAGATATAAGAGTTCCAATTCCGGATACAACAGTTCCAATAAATGAAATTATGGAACCGACAGCTGCTACCACCTTGCCAATGATTAACAATGCGGGTCCTATGGCTGCCACGACAGCAGCTATTCGGACAATGTTTTCTTTTTGTGTATCATCGAGAGCCTTAAACTTCTCAATTAACTGCTTAAGGAACTCAACTCCATCTTTGATGTATGGCATGAGTATCTGTCCAAGCTCAACAGCAACCTCAGTAAGACTTGCTTTTAACTGGCTAAGCTGTGATGCCATCGTGCCATAACGAAGCTCTGCCTCATCTGAGAGAGCTGTATTCTCCTCATAAGCCTCATTGGACTTATCTATTGCATCTGTAAGAACATCAGAAGCAAGAGCCAATGATTTAAGCATATTGGACTGTCTTACGCCACTCATTCCAAGCTCATCAAGAACAAGAGTAGCATTCTCGCCCTTCTCATCAAGAGCTCCCAATCCGGAAATAAATGCCTGGACAGCTTGAACAGGCTGAGTATTCCAAGCATCTGCAAAGTCCTGAGCTGACATATTAGCAACATTAGCAATGGCTTCCAGATCATCCGTGGAACCTGCCTCGAAGTTTGCAACCGCAGCAGTCATTGCAGTGAGTGTCTGAGTCATTGCAGTACCACCAGCTTCAGCCTGGATACCAACAGAACTCATAGCCGCTGAGAGCGCCAGAATATCTGTGGAACTCATTCCTGCAATAGTTCCGGCGGATGCTAACCTTGTGGCCATTTCGGTGATCTCAGATTCTGATGTGGCGAAGTTATTACCAAGATCAACTATAGCCGAGCCAATCTTATCGACATTGCTCGTGGATTCTCCGGTAATATTCATAAATCTTGCAAGAGCTGTAGCAGCTTCCTCAGCTGAGAGGTTCGTGGTGTCACCCAGCTCTACCATTGTCCTGGTAAAGTTAGTAAGGTTTTCCACGCCGCTGATACCGAGCTGTCCTGCAATCTCCATTACTCCGGCGATCTCATTCGCAGAGCTTGCTGTCTCTGTTGCCATCTGCTGGATGTTTTCTGCCAGCTGAGCATACTCTTCAGAAGTTGCATCAACAGTCTTCTGCACTCCTGTGAAAGCTGATTCCCAGTCAACAGCAGCCTTGGCAGAAGCTCCGAAAGCTCCAACGATTGGAGTAGTTACCTTTGCCGTAAGAGTTGAGCCAATGCCAGCAATCTTATCGCCTACAGTCTTGATTTTGTCTCCAACAGCCTTAATCTTATCTCCGGCTGCTTGCATCTGAGAGCCAAGAATGGAAGCTGACTGTTTAGCCTGTTCTTCCAATTCCTTTAAGGCCTGAGTATCAAGGTCAATCTGAACCTTCAGGTCTCTTGCAGCCTGTGAGTTTTTATCAAAGCCCTCCGCGCTTTTCATCTGCTCAAGAGCTTGTTTTTCAGTTTCAAGTTTGGATTTTGTGTCCTCGATTGCTTTTCCAAGCTCCTGCTGCTTATCCCTAAGCAGTTCAGTGTTGCCCGGATCAAGCTTAAGAGCCTTGTTTAAGTCCCTGAGGTTTGATTGTGTTTTAGAGAGCGAATTATCCACCTTAGCTAGAGCGCTGACAAGCTTGGTGGAATCGCCGCCTATTTCAATTGTAATTCCTTTAATTCTGCCAGCTGCCATAACACACCCTCTTAGAATTTATCGAAATCAGCCTGTGATGCTACTGATTTGTATTTGTAATCATCATTCATGCGCTCTGTAAGCATATCCACTACAAAGCCATATTCTAAGACATCCAGATCAGACAGCCTTAGTCCAACCTGGATGCACCTTAGAACATATAGCGGCGTATTTAGGATTCTTTCACTCCGCCTCGTACTTTTTTTTTGGGCTCAGAAGATGTCTGATTGTTACCCATGTAGAGATCAACGATCTCGTCTGATGCAAGCACCAGATCCATCGGCTCAAACTGTTCCATCCAAGCCATATACATATCAAAGTTGAGCAGATTAAGATCTGCATTACCCTGACAAGCCTCGGCCTGTTTCGCCATTATGAAAGCAAGCTCCGGCATTGAATTAGTTACCTTAGAGTAGTCATTCTCAGCAAGCTGAAACTCTGAGATAATGTCCTTCTTGAATACGAGCTTATACCTTAACGGTGTAGCTCCATTTGCGAGCATAGGTATAGTTTTGTCGCCTATTTTTAATTCCTTGAACATCTTATCCCTCCCTTAATCATCACGCGGATGCGATTGGCTGATATACAGCATCGAACCATGTTGAATATGGTGTATCGCCTTCGCTGCATCTTGCCTTAGTAATGTCCTTATCGAGTGCTGCATTGTGAACAGCTACAGCGGTAAGAGTAAGAGTCTCTGTCTGAGGCTCGATCTGCTCATCTGTTGTAGATCCTGATACAGATGGACGTGTTGCAGTGCAGTTATAAAGGACGTGTCTTGTAGCATTCTGATCGCCCTCAAACTGGAACAGAAGTGCGAACTCCTGTGTGAGAGCTCCAGCGTTCTCTACAAGAATGCCATTACCATCAACGATATCTCCAAGGATGTCTTTTCTGAAAGAATCAGGAATAAGAGCACTCTCGAAGTCTCCTGAATAACCGTTGTTTGACTGGCCTACCCAGTAGTCAACGTTATCAGCTCTGAACTTTGTGGACTCACCTTCAGCATCCATTGAAAGTGATACAGCACCAGGCCATCTAATAGGTGTTCCATATGTGGCTGTCTGAGTGCTAGGATCAATGGTAGCCTTGGCATAATAAACATTTTTAAGACCGTATTTAACTTTATTAGCCATTTATCAATACCTCCATTTCGTAAGCTGTTTGATTCATTTTCTCGGAATCTATGTAGTTTTCTTCCTTGTAGTAAGTAAGGTTGTTCTCTTCCAAGATTCCCTCAACAATATCCTCTAATTCAAAATCCTTATCCTTTGTATATAGCTCTATGTTGAGCACTCGGATCTTCGCGTAGTTCTTACTGTCAGCAAAAACATCATCGGAAGGTCCGTAAAAATAACACACAAAGGGAAGACTCTGTGGAGTGTCATCCGGAAATTGATAATAAGCATATGGCAGTCCAATTTGGGCTACCAATTCTGCCACTTCTTTTCTTGTCATAGCTTACTCTTAACCTCCTTCTCAAACTCCTTGATTAGCTTCTGCTCTACCTCGGAAATATGAGGATGAGCTTCAGCTTCTCCAAGAACTCTTCCGGTTCCATCCTTTACCAGGTGTCCGTTCTCCAGCAAGTGTGTAAGTCCTGGCTGACTGTTGTAGATTGTTACAGTAGTATAGAGACGCCTTCTCTCGGCTTTTGCGGTCCATGTTGAACCATAGCGCTTCTTGTGCTTATTGGAATTGGGGAATTTCTCTAATGATTCACTTTTAAGCAGTTCTGCGCCCTTTTTGCCGATTCTCGTGGTGATTTCGCTGAGATTCTCATCAACTTCATCACCATATTCGTCCAGGATTTTCTGTATCTCATCCGCAAAGTTGTTTATTGTTACCTTTGCCATGTTCTCACCACCTTAAGCAGACGGAGTTGTGTTTGTTCCACCTTTGCGCTCACAATAGAGCTCCAGATAATCATTTTTCTTTAGATATGTGCGATAGACTGAATAAGTCTCGCCCTTGTACTCAACAATGGACTCGTTATCATAATCCGCATAGAATACAACAAACTTGAATGAAGGATTAAGACCATTCCTTCCACCTTCGTAGAACTCTGTCTGTGAAATACTTTCCACCTGACAAAAGACCTGCTTTTTGCTTATGGTGGATCTCCACACTCCAAGATCATCCTGGTATTTATTCTGTGAAATTAAACTGATAACGTCTGATCTATCCATGTTGTGTACCCAGTAGCCATTGAAAGCTGTGCCTTCTGCTCGTCATAACTTGCTTTTAGTCGGTCATACTCATCAGGCTCACCAAAATGAATCTTGCAATATGTAGTTATCGCTCTGGAGACAATTGCATCCACTTCCTCCGGAACTACCACTCCGGCAATTCCAAGATCGAGCTTCGCTGCCTCTATCAGATCCTGGAGCTCTGAGTCAAAAGCATCTGTTGTCACTCTGAGAGCAAGCTTTACTTTCTCTAACATGGCTATTCCTCACTTAGTTTTCTTAGTTACTGAGGTTTTCTTGGAAGTTGAAGCTTTGGGAGCTTCCTTGGGAGCCTTAGCAGCCTTCTCAGGTGCCTTTGGTTCCTCTTTTACTTCCAATACTTCCTCTTCCTTAGCCTCGTCCTTGTATGTAACCGCTTTGTCTCCAAGGGCCTTAAGCTGGCCCTCAGAGATCACAACAACCGAACCAGGTTCGACTGTCAGCGTTACCTTTTTAGTGATTAAGGCTTTGATCATGCGCTAGCGCCAGCCTCAACTACGCAGAAGTATCCGTCACGAACAACCTGGATACCTGCATAGAGCTTTCCAACGATCTTAACCTTATCCTGCTCAGCGAGTGAGTAAGGATCAGTTACGAATGAAACGCCTCTGCCATCAGGAAGGTTCATGATGATACCGTTAAGATCACCAACGATGATCTCATCCTCATCAAGTGTGTTATCAAAGATAACTTCAACGCCATTGATGTAGTATGAAGGTCTGCCATTGTCAGATACGATATTGTAGATAGGACGATCTGAAAGGTCCTTCAGAGCCATGAATGTGTTGAAGTATGTCTTCTTGTTCATGATTGCAACAGGATTGTTAGCTGCTGCAACGAGCTCAGCCTGAGCATTGAAGATTGTAGCGAAATCGAATGCTGCTACAGAAAGCTGTCTTACACCAGCTGCTGTTGTTGTAGCTGCTGCTGGAGCTGCCTTAATAGCTGCTACTACCTGAGCATCTGCAAGAGCAAGGATTCTGAACTCGATTTCATCATAGATGTAATCAAGGAAAGCCTGTCCCTTAAGTGCAAGAACTTCATCAGTAACAGTGATCCACTTCTTGAGCATCTGAGGCTCAACGGATACTGTACCAAGTACAAGCTGCTCTTCGTTAGGAGCTGCGGCGCCCTCTTCGTGAACAGAAGCGCCTGTTGCTGAGTACTCAAAAGGATACTTAGCTGTTCCTTTGATGTTTGTTGTTCTTACTCTGGAAACGAGATTTGCTCTCTCCCATGCAGTGTTGATGAAGTTATCAATGACTGTAGGTGTAGGAACTGAGCCGCCGCCAAGATCTGTCATGAGGGCTCTGCACTCCTTGTCGTCTCCTGTCTTGATATACTCTGCGAAAGCGTTAAGATACTCTTCAGAAGCTCTTACGCTCTCGAATGTTCTCTCTTCCTTCTCCTGAGCCTTAGCGATAACAACGCCAGCGCCCTCAGCTACAGCCTTCATATCAGCTTTTCTTGTTTCCATAGCAATTTCTCCTTTTCTGGTCTCAAGAGCCTCAAGCTCCTGGTTAAGTGCATCAAGCTTTTCAGCATCCGCATTGTCGATCTCTGTCTTAATCTCTGCTAAGCGAGTTTCTATCTGCTCAGCTGTGAAAGTTTTGATCTCATCCAACATGATTAGATTCCTCCGATCTTTAATTTCATTTGTAGTTTTCTACGCTCTAATTCGAGTGCTTTAAGTCTCTCCGCTTTAATCTGCTCGATCACTCCGTCAGACAGATTTCGCACTGAAATTGTTGTTGCGTCATTGGCTGGAATTGAAACAGCCGAAACATCATAAACCTTGCCAATGCTCTTAACTGTGCGCATTTCAAGGGTACGACCATCATCAAGCTTGGATTCTTCCCACTCGGATCCTGTTACGGTGTATCCGTAGCTCATCTGTGTGGTATAGCCTCCTCTGATCTCTTCATAAAGCTGCTGACCTATCTCAGTTCCACCAAGATCAGCTTCGATAGCAAGTCCTTCCTCATCCGGAGTAACTGTCAGGGTTCCGTTCTTAACTCTTGCAAAAACACGGCCCTCATGGTTGTACTGGAAAATAACGTCCGACATATCGGCATTCTCAAAAGCCTTGCTGTCTACCTGTTCCTGAATCACAACCTCGCTATCCTGATAAAGTGTGTACGGATGATTAAACACACTTGCATATCCCTGAACTATTTTTCTCTCTTCCTGTGATTCCTGAGGCTGCTCCATAACAGCCAGGACAAAATCTCTGTATTCTCTCTCACTCGTTTTCGCTGGCATTGTCATTCCCTCCAATTCCATTTGAATCCTTATATTCGCCTCGAATTGTTCTAACGTCTCCACCCTCAACAGGAAGGTAATTAAACAATTCTCTTGCCTCATTGATGCTCATAACGCCCCTGTCCAACATCTGCTGAGCCATTTCCACCTTCTGCTTGGTTGTCATGTACTGCAGCCTGTTGGCATTAGCTATCAGATAAGATCCTCCGGCGCGTTCTCTCTCAGAGAAGATTGCCTTTGTCATGGCCTCTCCAAACTGAATGGCAAAAGGCTCGATTGCTCCATTAAAAAAGGCATCCAGTTCATCGCTGGTTGCCTCGTTCTTCAGGATTCTGTCATTGACTCCGAAATACTTAAACACATTTTCGTTAATGAGCTTCGTCTGCTCCGGGTCAATCTGATATGTATTTGTCTTAATCTGTTGTATATTCTGATAAGTGTTAGGGAACAGGAGAAGTCCTCCGGCTTCCGCATCAGCTGTAAGGTTTTCCTTGCTGAATCTAACACGTTCATTCTTAAGATCATCAGCCTTGGTAAAGTTGTTTACCTGAGCCATGAATCTGTAGCTTGCAGCGTTCTCAACGCCATCCTCAATGCCCTGCGCCTGAATATCCATAAGCTTCATGGTCTCATCCAGAGCATCATTATTCTCTCCAAAGAAATCATCCTTGTACTGGAATTTATTAAGTATCGCACACTTCCGGAGCTCCACCGCTGCAGTATTTCCATGAGAGAATTTATATCTCAGCCAGGGTTCTCCCTGGTATTCAACAATTTCGCATTTCTTAGGAAGTACCGGATAATATCCCGTGATCACCATCCCGGCATCAAACACAGGAACAATAAACGCTGTGTTATGAATATCAAGGATTGTGGATATCCTATACAGAAATTGTGAATAAGTCTGCCACTGGTTAGGACCTTGCCTCATTTTATTTTGGAATGATGGCTGAGCTGTTCCACGGATTTCCACCTTAAGCTTGGAAATGTGTCTCGCCCTAGCATCAATGGCAGCTCTTACAAGAGCATCCTCATATATCTCGCCTTTCCAGTCTGTAAAAACAGGATGATAATTATTTAGCTCGTAAAAATACGGCTTCGGGCTTCCCATTACCTTCTCTGATTTAGTTGCATCCTTAGGACGAAATATTTTCTCGAATAAGCTCATGATTCATTCCTCAACTGCACTCCAATGGAGTCATACCACTTTTGCCTAACGCAAAAAGCATCAGCTAAAGCAGCTACTCCATCAATGTGGCTGTCTCTGTTCAACTTTATAAGTTTCCCTCTGCCCCTCTCAGTGCTCATCTTGATCGCTGAGTTGAGCAGGTGGATTTTTAGCAGATCATTATCTCCAATGTGAACCTTGCCATCCTTAAAGAGCCCTTCCATCTCTTGAAGGACGGGCCAGAGATTATCTCCCTGGTAAACATCATCACACTGGAATCCATACCCCTTAAGGTCCTGGACTAAATACTGCGCGGAGAATCTATCATATCCAACCTGAAGCGGTAAGATCTCGTACTGTTCCACCAGCTCTGTCAGCCAGTTATAACAGTCGTGATAATCTACGAAATTCTCTCCGCTTGTCTCAAGAAGTCCACGCTCAATGTATATGTTGTAAGGAACACCATCTCTGGCAATAGCTTCATCAATCTTCTCAGCCGGAAGCCAGAACTTGGCGAACACATATAACTCACCATTCTTCTCAATAACTACTGTTGCCGCTGTTAGGTCCGTTGTTTGCGACAAGTCGATTCCAGCCACAGCATAACTGCTCCTGAAATCCTCAAGGCTGAGCTGCTCACCACTCATACTCTCAATGACATGAGCATCAAGCCACGCAAGAGAGCTATTCTGCTTTAAGTTGCAATACTTTGTGATAAACTCAGCTTTTTTGGATAACGAACTTTCCGCAACGGCGATCTCTTCCAGAAGATAATCCACACTGATTGATACACCAAGATTCGGATTGCTCTTCCGGAGCTCATTGATATCATTCCACTTCTCGATATCATCTATGATGTATAAAAAAGGCAACAGCTTTTTTTCCTTGCTGTCACCTAACAAAAATCTTGTGCATCTCTTTAATAACTCATCAAAAATTCCATCATTTATGTATCCGGCAGTGGAACAGCTCAGAAGTATTGCCTCCGGCCTAGCACCCATTCCGGATTTCATTACTTCATACTGCTTAAGGCCAGCATCACCTTCCCACGCTGCAACCTCATCACAGATACAAAAGCTAGGATTGAAACCATCACTCTTCTTAGCACTGAAAGCGATCTTAGTTACCATGGCATTCTGTGCCGGGATAAAAAGATCTGTCATTCTATGCCTTGGAAGTACAGTCGTGTCCTTCACGCTCTTGTTGTGCTGGTCCTTCTCAGATACCTCTTCCTTCAGCTCCTGGTATTCAGGATCCAAAAGAGTCATCTGCCAGACGTTATTATAAATAATATCTGCCTGAGCAAGTTTCGGAGCTATGTTATAGATCTTGGAACCATAGCCACCTTTCCACCATTCATATTTTGCCAAGGACGCTGCAAGAAGTGATTTACCATTCTTCCTGGCAACGATAAGGACCACCTCACGGAACTGTCTTAGCCCTTTATCATCCACCACGCCATACATGGCAGCGACTAAAGCCTTCTCCCACAGCTCCAACTTAAGCGGTTGTGGTGCAAGAGGTCCTTCAGTGTGGAAACAATGCTCCTCTATCCAATCAATGACCTCATTCGCCTTCTTCTGGTCGTAAAAGAACTCCTTTTTTTCGAGTCCCTTAACGATATACTCCAATACAAGCTCAATCCAGCGCCCAACCTCAATGGACCCGTCCTTAACTTTTTGGTAATACGTCAAAATCCAGTTCTTCTTACTCATTTTTCGCCGTTCTTTTGCTAAAATAGCTCTCGCTCTCTCTTTTTCCGAAG
>JAEIGA010012817.1_pt1 | contig 12749 bp, 12 predicted proteins | sample 9270691 | NCBI WGS metagenome assembly JAEIGA01 (sample SAMN17057246, study PRJNA624740) | gut metagenome | biome: biome; isolation source: fecal sample | host: Bos grunniens | place: China: Xizang | collected 2019 | reverse complement strand
CTTTCGGTAATGACCGACCGCCGAGCGAAGTCCAACGCAGCCATCGGGCAAAAGAAGCAAGAAAAGGGAGCATAGCTCAGTTGGTTTAGAGCATCTGCCTTACAAGCAGAGGGTCGGGGGTTCGACTCCCTCTGCTCCCACCAGGAAGCCTTAGAGTACAAAACTCTGAGGCTTTTTTTATTACCCGGATGCTGAAATAAGTAAGATATACCCTTAAAGGGAATATTCTGAAAAATGAGTATCTTTGAGGCATGGAATACCTATCAAAGCAGAGATACGACGAGATTGCATCCGAACTTGACCACCTTATCACGGTGGTCTACCCCGAAGTACGCGATAATGTGGCAGAGACCAGCGCACAGGGAGACCGTAGCGAAAATGCAGGATACCGTGAAGCAAGAAGAAGACAGGCCAAGACCATAAGCCGCATCCGTTTCCTTCAGAGAATCCTCGAACATGCCCGCGTCATCGACCCGGATGCCCTTCCCAAAGACAGGGTATGCCTTCTCAGCAAGGTTGAGTTCACAAACCTCGCGACAAACACAAAGATGAAATTCGAGATAGTCAGTCCCCATGAGATGAATCTGGAGGCCGGCAAGATCTCCATGAAATCTCCTATAGGTGCAGCCCTGATGGGCAGGAAGGCAGGTGAAACCGTAGAGGCCAAGGTACCTTCCGGCACCCTGCATCTGAGAATCGACAGCATCACATTAGACTAAGATCTGAATGGTAAACAGCCTCATCCAGAACCGACAGATACGCATATTCATATCATCTACATTCAAGGATATGCAGAACGAACGTGACCACCTTATGAAGTTCACGTTCCCAAAACTGCGCGCCTTAGCATCGCAAAGAGACGTCATTCTTACCGAGCTTGACCTCAGATGGGGAATCACACAGGAGGAAGCTGAAAACGGACGCATCATAGACATATGCCTTCGTGAGATAGACAGTTCGGTACCTTTCTTTATAGGTATCATCGGCAATCGCTACGGATGGATCCCGACCTGGCAGGATGTAGACGAAAGCACACTCGAGAGATTCTCCATAGTAAATGAATATATAAAGAGGGAAATCTCCGTCACAGAAATGGAAATGCAGTACGGAGTTCTCGAAAGAGACGAGGAGATGGCCGCATACTTTTTCATAAAGGATGAGAAGCCTCACGACCAAGAGGAGAAGCTGACTGTCTTGAAACAGAAGATAGCCGAGTCACGCTACCCTTCCCTCCGCTATGAATCATTGGAACAGCTGTCGCATCAGGTGGAAGAGGCCTTCATATCAGTCCTGGACAAGTACTATCCCGAAGGATTCCTTTCGCAGGTCGAGAAAGATCGCATAAACCAGAGTTCTATCATGAACCAATTATGCAGCAGCTACATCAAGGACGAAAGAAACTTCGAGACTATTGACAGGTGGATGGCCGACCCCACCAGCAGACACCTTGTCATCACAGGCTGCAGCGGAACAGGAAAGAGTGCGCTGATAGCCAACTGGCTGAAGGAAAGACAAAGTCAGACAAATGAACTCAAGACAGTCTACCACTTTGTCGCAAACAACGGAAACGAATGCAGCACAGAATTCATCAGAAGGCGACTGCTGAACGAAATCATTGATCAATACGGATGGGAAGAGAGCACCATCTCAAAGATGACTCTCGAGGATGCGTTGCTTAAAATATCCGCTGACGAGGAGAAACCACTGCTCATAGTCTTAGATGCGGTAAACCAGATTGCAGACATTGATGATGCGAAACTTCTGAATTGGATCCCCGAACCATCAAGCAATGTCAAGATCCTGATGTCCACCATAGATGGGGACAAGACCATGGAGGTCGCAAGGAACCGCAATTACGACATATTTGAAATTTCTCCTTTGAATATCGACCAGAGGAAAAGACTTATAGAAGTTTATCTGAAGTCCTTCGGCAAGCGCCTCTCAGAGGACCAGATCGACCGTATAGTCAGTGACAGGCAGTGCGGGAACACAATGGTGCTGAAGACATTGCTGAACGAGCTCATAAACTTCGGAATCTTTGAAGAACTGGACAATAGGATATCTTATTTCCTTGGTAATGAAACGATTGAATCATTCTACCAGACCTTACTGCAAAGTTACGAGACAGACTTCAGCATATACGGAAACAATGTAATCAGACACACTCTGTCGCTGATTGCAGCATCAAGCAACGGCCTGACAGAAGAAGAAATCCTGGAAATGACCGGGCAGAAGCAATTGCACTGGTCTCAGTTCCACTGCGCCTTCATCGAGCACTTCACAAATAAGCATGGAAAGATTTCATTCTCCCATGACTATATCCTCGCATCGGTATGTGCGCGATATCTGGACGACCAGGAATATCTGAAGAAGATCCAAGATCAGATCATAACCTATTTCAGGAGTCACGACAATGCCCGCTCGTGGAACGAGCTGGCATACCAGTACCATATTACAGGCAGGTACTCCGACATGTGGCAGTTACTGCGCAGAAGCGAAGTGATGAAGCATTTCCTTTACAATGCCAGAGAAAGACTTGAAATATATTGGTCTGACATCATAAGCGGATGTGACATATATGATCTTACCGTTTATCTTGACGATTTGAAGGATGATTTCAACACTTCATTGGAATTCGCCGGATTCATAGGCAGACAGGAATGGAGGACGGCGCTTCTGTATATGCAGCAGGTCTATGACATCATGCATGATGCAGATAGACCTTATTTCTTCAAGATGCTGGGCGACATCTATTCCATGCAAAGCAACCAATGCTACAGAAAGGCATTGACCATACTAGAGGCAGAAGGAAAGCGAAATACCGTTGACTTTGCCGACATGATAATCAATGTTGCAACAACGAACAGTCTGATTGGCAAGTCGGGATCCATGCCTATAGAAAGCGATGAGCAACGCGAGGAGATTCTTCTGGTAATCAGGGAACAGGAAGCCCTTGAGGTAAAGAGAATTCAGGAGGAAGACAACGAATCCCTAAGAGATCTTGGGGAAAAAATCCATGAAGGATTCAGACAGATAGAGGAGTATCGCTTCCCTTTCGAGGAGGAACTCTGCTCTGACGAATTACAGCTGGCATATGTGAATGAGGCGATACGCATAGCACGCAGTTCAGATTGCAACTTCAGCTACAGAATAGCGTCTTATTACTCCCACATCTTTGACATCCTCTGGCTGACTACTCCTGAAGAATACATGCCTTGGCTTGAAGAAGCCTTGGCCTACTTCATCAGGCTCAAGACCAGGGAATGTCCGGAAGTGATCAAGGTACTTCGAGCGATCGCGAAAGTCAAGATGGACGGGGCTATCTATGATGAGATAATCGAATCAAGCCGCAAGATTCACGGTCACTACAGCATAGAAGTCGCAGAGGCATTGGATGAGCAGGCAATGTATTACGATTCAATCAAGGATTTCAAATCCGAACTTGAATGTTACAAGGAAATGCTTGACATCTACACAAGACTTGGAATGGAGGAAGAAGCGGAAGATGTTCTGTTCCTGATGTCAGATATATCGTCTTCATAAAAGTCTCCTTATTACCTTACAGGGATTACCGACTGCAACGACATCATCCGGTATGTCTCTGGTCACTACTGAACCGGCACCTATCGTCACATTGTTGCCGATGGTGACTCCCGGAAGAATCGTTACACTTCCACCGATCCATACATTATCGCCTATGGTGACAGGATCAGCCCATTCAAGACGCGTGTTTCTCTCCACTGGATCGGTACTATGGCATGCTGTATAGATACTGACGTTTGGGCCTATGAAGCAATCATCACCTATAGTGACCTGCGCTTCATCAAGAATAGTCAGGTTGAAGTTTGCAAAGAAACGCCTGCCGACACTTATCTGCTTACCATAGTCGCAGTAGAACGGCTGGTTGATGATGACCTCATCATCTCCTATATGCCCGAGCAGACCTTTAAGTATGGTCAGTTTTTCCTCTGTAGCAGAAGGAGATATGGAATTATATCTATGGATGATTTCCTTGACGGCATTGAGTTCTTCAAGCAACTCTGCATCGACTGCGGAATATGCAATTCCAGCAAGCATCTTTTCCTTTTCTGTCATAACTTGATAAATAAGGATATTGATAAATCATAATATACCGTATCCGGAAACGGGGTATAAAGAAACGGGATAACATGCAGCATAGACATCACCGCTTAACTTTATAGAGCCTGATTCCGTGCAGGTTACTTTATATTCATGAATGACCGGGTCGCGCGGCCACTTAGCGCTGTCATCCGAATCTGTAATCCAGATCCTGCTCAGAAGTCCGGTTGCATTATCCTTCTCATATCCCCAAAGCGTCACCGAATGGTGAGTTCCGCCATAGTTCTCGCGTTGCGAAATTGCCATTGAGGTCATTCCTTTACCTATAAAGAGTTCAACAAGCTCTGTGAACACCTTCAATCTGCCGGTCGCGTCAAGACCGGATCCGGAGCCCCATATATAATAATTGTTATAGTCCTGAGTATATCCAAGGTCGTGCTCCATATACAGATGTGGCTCAATCTGGTCCCAATGGTGCTTGAAATATCCGCCTGAACCCTTTTCAAGAGGCTGAGCCTGACGGTACCATCCTTCGCATACATTCACACCCTCAAAATACCATTTGACTGCATGGAATGCATGTCCTCCATAAGTGTTATTCCACTGTGAATGAAAGACTTCCATTATTGCAAGTTCATATGTTGTCCCTTTTCCGGTAGGGCATCCATCGGGGAGCGCATTCCCACTACCGACATATCTGTCCTGCCACCACTGCAGTATATTTGCCGCAGTTGCCGCCCAGCACATGTTGATGTCACCGTTTACTGTGCCATCTGCAACCTTATTGACATCATACCATCCTGACTCCAGGCTGACACCTTCTGCAAAACGTATCGTATATCCGGTCTCAACATCCTCTCCGTCACCGTCTTCGCCGCCACCGGTATCACCTCCGTCGGAACCACCACCGGTCTGATCATCTCCGCCGCCTTCTCCAGTATCACCTCCGTCTCCCCCGTCACCGGTCTGATCTTCACCGCTTCCTGTCTGGTCACCACCTTCCGGGTCTCCTCCCAGATCGTCATCCGAGTCGTCCTGTCCGGAGTCATCAGAGTCATCACCACCCTCCGGAAGAGGTGTCTCCACTTCATCCTTCGTGTCGTCAATCCCGATCTTCTGGTCACAGGATGCCAGCAGGAAAATCAGGCAGAATATGTATAATATCCTCTTCATATGATCATACATATAAAAGGACCGCATCTTAAGACCGGTCCTTGAAAGTCATGTAACCAGGTTACATGCATATAAGAATAAAATATTGATTATCAGGACCTACAGGGTTCCAAAGATTCTGTCACCGGCATCTCCAAGACCAGGAAGGATGTAGTTTCTTTCGTTGAGATCCTGATCCAACGCCGCAAGATAAATGTCCACATCAGGATGGGCCTCTGTCACAGCCTTGACACCCTGCGGAGACGCAACCAGACACATGAGTCTTATAGATGTGTAGCCGTCCGCCTTAAGACGATTGATAGCGTCAATTGCACTTCCGCCAGTTGCAAGCATAGGGTCGGTAACAATCACCAGACGGTCCTTTCCAGGAGGCATCTTATAGTAATAGAAGACCGGCTGGCAGGTCTGCTCGTCACGATACATTCCGATGTGACCGATTCTTGCCGACGGCATGAGTTCGGTAAGTCCGTCAACCATGCCGAGACCAGCTCGGAGGATCGGCGCGATGACAACCTTCTTTCCTGCAATCTTAGGGGCGTTCATCTTCATGAGCGGAGTCTCGATCTCCTCATATGTAAGCGGGAAATCACGAGTGATCTCATATCCCATGAACATTGCAATCTCCTTGAGGAGTTTGCGGAACTGACTGGTGGAAGTTTCCTTATTACGCATGATGCTGAGCTTATGCTGCACAAGCGGATGGTCGATAAGATGTAAAGCCATAACGGTATGTTTAATTTTATATCATACAAATATAAGATATATTTGGATATTTTTCTAAATTGCAGTTTTAAAACGAAATACAATAACCTCATACTATATGAAAACCTTAAAATATCTCATCTCTGCGCTTGCCATTGCACTATTTACATGTGCATCATGCAGCAGCGAGGTAAATTCAAATGAACAAGAGTACATCGTGCAGGTATCGCTCGGTGGCTGGCATCATCCGGACTATTCGGCTGAGCAGATCATCGGACGTATCGACACCGTGAGCAATATGATCCCGGTAACAAAGGTGATCATCGGATGGAGTCTGGACAAGGACATATATAAGAAGGTGGGAGAATATCTACACTCAAAGGACATAAAGATGCTCCTCTGGCTTCCTGTATTCGCGGAGACAGAGGAAATGTGCGAGAATTCCCTCGCTGTTGACCTCTGGGGCAGCATACCGGCCAATTATGACCTGGCAGCTGGTGAAGGATTCCGTTTCAACTGCCCTTCAGATCCTCACAATGCGGAAAACATCGTGAAACTATATGACGACCACTTCAGCGACTGCGGTTTTGACGGAGTATTCCTCGACCGCATCCGCACACAGTCATTCGTCAGCGGAGTAAACGGTGTGCTGAACTGTGGATGCGGATCCTGCGCGGCAGAATTCAAGGCTGAAGGCGTTGACCTGGATGTTGTAAAGGCCGAATGGGAGGCTCTTGGCGACAAGTTCCTCTCTGTCACCGGATATACACCTGGAGAGGGCTTCGCATTCGTAAACGAGACGGCAAAGCGTTTCTTCGAGGCAAAGGGCCACATCGTCAGCGGTGCAGTAGCATCAATCGCCGACAGTCTGAGAAGCCGTGGCCTTGAGATCGGAATGGACCTATATGCACCATTCATGGCTCCTTTCGTCGGACAGGACTATGAGATCCTAGCAGCACATGCAGATTTCATAAAGCCTATGCTCTACCGTCAGACTTTCGCTCCGGCAGGCATGGGATTCGAGTATGATCTCCTCAAGGCCGCCGCACCAGAGGCTGAAGGATATCCAGAATTCAAGATGGATCTTGATTTCCTTAACTCGCAACTGGAGGCAATGGAGCCATATTCTTGTGCAAAATTTCCTGGAATCGAGATCAATTATCGCGCAGAGGTTGTACCGACCTCACCGGAATATGTAATCGAATCGCTTTCTGCCGTCGCACAGCATGGCTTTGACGGCACAGTACTCTCATGGAACATCATGGAGGCTCCCCTCACTCACCTTGACTGCTTGAAATAGATATGAAGAAGATCATTTACACACTTGCGACAGGCCTCTTCGCATTGGCCTGCAACAACATTAACGAACCTGCCCCGTTCGGCGCAATTCCGACCAAGGCCCAGGTGGAGTGGCAGAAGATGGAATACAACATGTTCGTGCATTTCGGCCCGAACACCTTTACCGGTGCCGAATGGGGAAACGGCATGGAAAAGGCAGAGATTTTCAATCCTAACGAACTGGACTGCGGCCAATGGGCTGCGACAGCAAAGGCTGCCGGAATGAAAAGCATCATCATCACGGCGAAACACCATGACGGCTTCTGCCTTTGGCCTAATCCAGTGAGCAGTCACACTGTGGCTCAAAGCCCATGGAGGGACGGCAAGGGAGACGTACTGAAGGACCTGTCCGAGGCATGCCGTGAATACGGCCTGGACTTCGGAATATATATTTCGCCATGGGACAGGAATGACCCGCATTACGGAACAGATGAGTATAACGACATCTTTGTGAAGACTCTGGAGCATGCGCTGGGAAGCTACGGACATGTGTCCGAGCAGTGGTTTGACCGCGCATGCGGAGAGGGCCCGAACGGAAAGCAGCAGGTATATGACTGGCCGCTTTTCAACTCGACTGTGCTGAAGATGCAGCCTGATGCCATTATTTTCAGTGATTACGGTCCCGGATGCCGTTGGGTGGGCAATGAATCAGGATCTGCCGGAAGGACATGCTGGAGCACAATGAATGTAAATGACGACCTCACAGGACCGCCATTAAGCCGCCGCGACATGAATGAAGGCGTGAAAGGCGGCAACAAATGGGCTGCGGCAGAGACCGACGTATCGATCAGACCGGGATGGTTCTGGAGAGAAAGCGAAAACTCCAGAGTCAAGTCACTTCAGCACCTTCTCAAGATCTACTATGAGAGCGTCGGACGCAATTCGCTTTTGCTTCTGAATGTTCCCGCCGACACGAGAGGACTCATCCACGAGGTGGACTCTCTTCGACTGATGGAACTCCGCACCGCCCTTGACTCCATCTTCAGCGTCGACCTCGCTGCTGGCGCCACTGTAAGCGCAGACAATGTGAGAGGCGGCTCAAGACGTTTCAAAGCTCAGAACCTCCTTGACAAGGATTATGACAGATATTGGGCTGCAGACGACAGCGTGACACGCGCTTCGCTTATAGTCACACTTCCTGAAGCAAGAACATTCAACAGGGTCCAGCTCCAGGAATACATTCCTCTCGGACAGAGAGTGTCCGAATTCTCTATCGAAGCTTTGGCCGAAGACGGATCATGGCAGCCGATTGCAAAGGAGACAACCATAGGCTACAAGAGAATCGTCCATGTACCAGTGACCACAACGACTGCAATCCGTGTCAACATTGAGGACTCGGAAGCATGTCCTGTACTTAACGGATTCGCACTCTTCATGGATAATGTCTACATGAGTCATGAGATGAGCAACGTCCCTTCCGGTGAGACCAGGAACGCAAGCGAGCCACTCGTTGCAGACCTCGGAGAAGTGATGGAGATCAGAGGATTCGTATATGCTCCGAAAGTGAACGGAGAAGACGGAGTGATCGTGGATTACAAGGTGGAAATCAGCGAAGACGGCATGAACTGGACTCCTATTTCATCCGTCCTCACCTTTAACAATATTGTTAATAACCCTATATCACAAGAGGTTACGGCATCCGCACCATTCAAGACACGCTTCCTTCGAGTTATACCTGTCAGAGTACTCGGTACAGATGCAAACACCGACACCGAAAGCGAAACATACGGAGTATCAACCTTCAGCTGCCTGTTATAAAAGATACACTGAAATAAAGAGACTATGGGAATTGCAAAATGGATAGTAGGAGCCCTGGGCTGGGCCATGTTGGGTCCCATCTGGGGAATATTGGGCTTTTACTTCACATCAAAGATAGAGCAGATGGCAGAGGATTCTGCCGGATATAACGGAGACATGGGAGGAAACCAGGGAGATAGGAACAGTTTCCTTCTGAGTCTGCTCGTGCTCTCGGCAGCCGTCATCAAGGCAGATGGCAAGACAACCTCGCAGGAACTCGCCACACTTCGTGAATTCTTCAACAGGAACTTCGGTCCGAATGCAGGGCCGCAGGCAGAAGAGATCGTCACTGAACTCATACAGAAAGACATAAACCTTTATGAGGTATGCGGACAGGTGTGTTCGAATATGGATTATTCGCAGCGTCTCCAACTCTACCATTTTCTCGTAGCGCTCGGAGCATGCGACGGACTGCACCAGAGGGAGATCGATGTTCTCGAGGTAATCGCCTCATACATAGGCCTCTCAAAAAGTGACGCCGATTCGATCTTGGCTATGTTCAGACAGAACAATGACAGCAACTACAGGATTCTCGGCATCGATCCAAGCGCAACCGATGAGGAAGTGAAGAAGGCGTACCGCAAGATGGCGGTCATGTACCATCCGGACAAGGTGGCAACACTTGGTGAAGATGTGCAGAAGGCAGCAGAAGAAAAGTTCAAGGCAATCTCGCAGGCGTATGAAGCGATCTGCAAGGAACGAGGAATCTAGCCTAAAACGACGTAAACAGAATTATTGCGCCGCTGATGCCGATATAGGCATACACGAGATACGTAAAGACTCTGTTGGGGATGCGTTTGTATGCCCAGTTTCCTGCAAGGACACCCACAACAAGACCGCCGAGTCCATATAGATATGTTATACCAACAGCAGGTGTAACATATCCGTTAAATGCTCTGACGGCAAGCATTATGACATTGGTAAGGACTGCATATGTCTGAATCATTCCCATATAATGGTCCTTGTCCGGCTCTGAGACTATCAGGTACAGGACCACAGGAGGGCCATGCATTCCGAAAAGGCCACCCATGATTCCGCTTGCAGATCCGGTTCCGAGCTGCCAGCCGACAGTTGGTCTTATAAATTTCTGAAGCTTTTCCTTAAAGAAACTGAAATAGAAGCTGAGGAAAATCAGCATGACACCAAGGATCCTCCTCATTGTCGGTCCCTCAATGCGGTCGAGGAGGCAGATTGCCAAAGTCGAGAATACAAAAAAGGCCGCCACAACAGGCAGAAGGCGCTTCCAGCTCACAAACTTTATGTACTTTACCATGACGACTGTCGCAGAAGTCAGTGAAAGCAGACCGGAAAGAGTAACGGCTTCGGCATATGAAGGCATCAGGAAAGGAAGAGCCGTCATGATGAATATACCGAAACCGAAGCCGATAGTACGCTGAACGAAACTGGCTCCGATAGCAAGCAGAAATATGGCAATACTGAATTCCATGTCAAATCAAAGTATAAAGTTACGCATTTTATACAATTTACGCAAACCACTCATCCCCAATATCTTACCATTCATCTGACAATTCGAGCAGTTCGTCGGATTTCAAGTTTGCAGGTATTGCAGATATGCTGAAAAGCAGTAACTTTGCACCCGGTTATTAGTTTTAGTGTTATTAATTATGTGGTTAGTATGAGGCATCACCGCGTGAGCGGCGAAGTCTCTTTTTTTTTGCGTATATTTGTCAGAGATGACAGATATAGACAAATGACAATCGACAAAGATACAGCACTCGTACTGGAAGGAGGCGGCCTCCGCGGAGTATTCACATGCGGAGTTCTTGACTGCTTCATGGATAAAGGGATAAGGTTTCCTTTCACGGTTGGCGTGAGTGCAGGCGCGTGCAACGGACTCTCTTACATGTCCGGTCAGCGCGGCAGAGCCAAGGCCAGCAACATAGACCTGATGGAGAAGCATCACTACATCGGAGTCAGATATCTTCTCACCCAAAGATGCATAATGGACTTCAAGCTTCTGTTTGAAGACTTTCCCGAAAAGATCATACCATACGACTACGAGGCATACTTCTCCAATCCTGACAGATTTGTGATGGTAACCACAAACTGCCTTACTGGCAAGGCCGAATACCTTGAGGAGAAGTCGTCGCCACAGCGTGTCATGGACATCGTCCGGGCATCAAGCAGCCTTCCGTTCGTATCCCCTATCTCATATGTCGACGGCGTCCCGATGCTGGACGGGGGAATCGTAGATTCCATTCCTGTGGAATATGCCATGAGCCAGGGATACGGAAAAATAGTCGTTATACTTACCCGTAACAAAGGGTACAGAAAAAAGGATCGTCCGATACGAATGGCAAAAGCCTTCTACAGGAAATACCCGGAACTGCAGAAAGCCATCAGAAGACGCAACACGGAATATAACCGCACAATGGACCTGATAGAGAAACTTGAGGAGGAAGGAAAAATCATGGTGATACGGCCACTTAAGCCAGTAGATGTCAACCGAATGGAGAAGGACACTGCAAAACTTGCCGCGCTTTATCAGGAAGGATATGAAATTGCATTAAACATCTAATATTGAAATCATGGTACCTGAATGGGCAAAAGAAATGAATTGCGCTGTCACAGTGTGTGACAAGGAAGGAGTCATCCTCTATATGAACGACAAGGCAAAAGAGACATTCGCCTCGCACGGCGACCTGGTCGGCAAAAGCCTGATCCCATGCCATAGCGAGCGCTCTCGCGGCATCATCGCAGACCTACTTGCCACTGGAGGCAGCAATGCCTACACAATCCTGAAGAACGGCGTCAAGAAGATGATCTATCAGACGGCATGGAAGGAGAACGGGGAAGTGGCAGGTCTCGTAGAGATCTCCATGATCATCCCGGAGGAAATGCCTCATTACATCAGATAATCTTTATGAACACACTTGAAAGAGCTATAGAGATTGCCACTCAAGCACACGAGGGCCAGGTCGACAAGGCCGGCAATGCGTACATCGGCCACCCGCTGCGCGTGATGGCTATGGGCAGGACCGAGCAGGAGAAGATTGCAGGAGTCCTGCATGACATCGTAGAAGACACTCCGTGGACATTCGAGATGCTGGAGGCCGAAGGATTTGCTCCGGAAATCATTGCGGCCTTGAAGTGCGTGACAAAGATTTCCGAGAATGAGGATTATGACTCTTTCATAGAACGTGTCAAGAAGAACCCTCTCGCCGTTGCAGTAAAGATCAATGATCTGACAGACAACATGGACATCCGTCGTCTCCCCTATCTGAGCGACAAGGATGTCAAGCGTCTGAAGAAATATCTGAAGGCATATAAGAAACTGGTAGGAGAGCCTGTATATTCCGTGTACGCTTGCCGCCAGGAACACCCCAATGCATTTGACCCGTGGACAGAAGAGGCTGACCTTGAGTTGGGACGCATGTGGGATGAAGGCAAATCAATAGACGAAATAGCATTTCATTTTGGCCGAAAGCCAAGCGCCATCCTGGTGCGCATGAAAAAACTGGGTATTTGACCTGTCAAAAAAATAAAGCTGTGACAGTTTTCGGGTTATTTCTGTCACAGCTTGAGGTAAAAACGGGCATATTAGGCCAAAACAGGGAGAGCTGTGGCAGTTTTGGTGAAAAAAGTGACACAGCTACCGCGAAGCATAATGAGTAAGAAGAAGGTCATATCGGATTTTG
>JAEIGA010012816.1_pt1 | contig 12749 bp, 22 predicted proteins | sample 9270691 | NCBI WGS metagenome assembly JAEIGA01 (sample SAMN17057246, study PRJNA624740) | gut metagenome | biome: biome; isolation source: fecal sample | host: Bos grunniens | place: China: Xizang | collected 2019 | reverse complement strand
TTCCACTCAAATCCAGCCCTCCGCCAACGGTCAAGCCTTCGGGGAGCGTGGTGATCTGCGTTCCACTCAAATCCAGCCCTCCGCCAACGGTCAAGCCTTCGGGGAGCGTGGTGATCTGCGTTCCACTCAAATCCAGCCATCCGCCAACGGTCAAGCCTTCGGGGAGCGTGGTGATCTGCGTTCCACTCAAATCCAGCCATCCGCCGTTTCTTTTCATTTTTTCTTTTAATTCTTCCAGTGTGTAATTCATGTGTGTTTTCCTTCCTCCATATGGTTGTTTACAGATAATTCTTTCCCACAAGCCGCATAAAATCGGCTCTGGCGTGTGTTTGTTCATATACCCGCTGACACCTTGCCTTTAACCATAACGCCGTCTCGCGGCATCTGTGGACGGCCTTGGGGCCATACTGATGGCAATCGGGGCAGAGGAAGACGGTGAAGCCCTGCTCATCGGACACCCAACGGAAGGGGCCCTCGTAAATATGATGCAATGCCGTCTCCGTTCTCCGGCGGCAAATGTAGCAAACGCCCGGTCGCGTCTTGAGGATCGACGGCGTCAACGTGAGTGTTCCTCCAAGCTCCTCATCTCGGCCAGCTGATCGGGCGTCAAGGTGACGATACCGAGGTTCTGTGCCTCCGATATGATACCGTCTATGAATACCGTCATTTCCTCGGTGTTGTAGCCGGAGGAGCCAGCCCAGATGCGATAATACTTGTCGTCGCCGCTATAGAGCTTTTCGTGCCTCTCATAGTATTTGATGGCCGAAAGGATCGCCTCTTCGTTCTGAGGCTGCACCTTGATGACGCCACCCTGACCGTACCGCTTCAGCATCAAGAGATAAACCTCGTCCTTGCCCGTCCGCATCTTGTCGGCCATCTTTCCGATCAGCTCCCAAGCGTAGGAATTCTGATCGAGACTCCGCTTCTTTCGGAAGGGCTTGACGGTAATCTCCAGCTCCTTGTCCTTCAGCTCGTCGTACTGTCCCCGAAAGTCGCCTTCAATCTCAAGCGTCAATCTCTGTTTGGAGTTGAAGATGCTTACATTGAGGTCGCTGATTCGGCCTTTCATGCTTTATCCTTCGTCCACACAAACGCACGACAGCTCTTCGTCACATTGTAGATGGCAAGCCCCGTGATCTGCTTGTTCTCGATTTGGATTTTCTCGACCACGAATTTGTCATAGCACTTGCCGTTGTTGATATTGCATTTGTCGGCGGGGATCCAGGTGAATGGTGCCGTGTAAAGCTCACGCCCAATGCCCCAATTAAAGCAAGCCCGTTTGAAGGAGTCGGAAGCCTCGCCCTTCTGCGCCTCGGTGTTGCTCTCGACGCCGCAGTCGGACTTGTACACCCATCTCTCTTCCAATCCATCGTTGAACAGGCTGACGTCGATACCGACACGGCAGAAGAGGTTTCCCTTGCACTCGTAATGCTCTCTCTGCCAGTTTGCAGATCCGACGGTCTCGTCCAGGATGTTCATGTCCACGCGGGCATCCTTGTAGAGAAGAAGTACAAGACCATTCTGCTTGACACTCTGCACGCGGCACTCAATTTCATCGGCCCGTAAATCTCTGAATTTACACATTTTCGTTCTCCTCATCTTCAATAATTTCTTCAAGCGGACAATCACACCCGACGTATTTTTCAGGGAAATTCACGACACTTTGCGTAAGTCCGCATTTTCTCGTGGAATGCACAAAAAATTGACAATGCTTGCAAGCGACCTCGGCGCTATCTCGCCAATCGACGGGAAAATTAACGAACACGGTAGCCTGGCATTTTATAAAGCGCTTCACGCCGTCTTCGAAATTAGCCATTTGCGTCCTCCTCGTCTTCCATCAGATCATCACCTGCGTCCTCGCAGTAATAACGAGCCGTTTCCAGAGGGTCGAGAAAGATGTTTTCCCACAGGTCAATGTTCTGCATCGAGTAGTCCATACTTTTTCTCCCATTCGACGATCTTGTCAAGGGCTTCGTTTTTCGTCCTTCCCTCAAGCTCTGCATCAAAGTACCAAACAAAGCCGTCCACGCGGTCACCGATCCTGTCGTCTTCCATATTATATAAGGTGCAATCAAACAGCCCGATCCAAGGAGATAGGTGCCACGTCAGATACATCTTCTTTTCCTCAAAGCCGTTATGAAGAAGAACAAGCCGATCTTGCAGGGCTACGATCTCATTCCACATTTTCCCCGTGATCTGTACCTTAGTCATCGTTCTTTCCTCCTCTTTTCATCATCATCGCGCCAAAGCCCATCGCGGCGGCCGAGGCTCCGATAAAACCAAGAAGCCCGTTAAAATCCATAAGCCCTTGCTCAAATCCGCAGATGCCTCCCAGGAGCGCAAACAGCGCCACCGTTACGATACCACGTCCAACGTAATCCATGATCCTTGCCATCGTCAGACCCTCCCTTTGTTCCACGGAGCGTGTTCTTCGAGATCGGGAGACGGCTCCGCCGCTTTCGGCTGCTCGGGAGGACGGTTCACCCATTCCTCTTCCAACCAAATGATTAAATCGTCTGTTGTGCTCATTTTGTGTGCCCTCTTGACTTTCCTTTTTATTTGTGTTACAATAATCTTGCGCGGTTGACTTTCCGCCGCGCTGTGTGTGTCTCGCAGGGGGTTGTGTCCCTGCAGTCCCTCTTAGCACCCGTCTGCACCCTCGGACGGGTGCTTTTCTTTTTTCGGAATCCATGCTCCACCTCAACTCAATGCGCTGGCGAGAAGCCCTTTAGAGATAAACTTCTTCTTGCCGTGCTTAAAGTTGTATTTGAAATTGGCAGAGCACCATTCCCTTGACCGACCCGTGAGCTTCATCACGTCGGCGACGGTAAGGAGCTCCCGTTCGGGGAACAGCTCATCGAGCCGTTGAAGATAGAGACGGTAGCACTCTTTCTCTCTTGGCATCACGTCACCTCCTTTTCTTTTTCAATGAAGAATTTTTCAAGCCGAATGCGGATCCTGTTTGTTGACGGCGTGTTGGGCGCCTTGCCGTTCATCACCTTGTTAAGCTCTGATCTGTCCACCCTATACGTTTCGTCGCTGATGGCGTCCGCGATCTGTTGCTGGGTCATGCTCGGTGCGTAAATTTCCTTTCGCGCCTTAAACGATAACTTCACGTGCCTCTCCTTTCTCACAAAAGTGAACTTTTTTCTTGACATAAACGCCGACCTGTGCTATAATCGAATTTGCGAGAAACAATTAAACACAGACGGCGCTTCGCCACGTCCAGGACAAACGGCTTCGACCCAACAGGGGGTCGGTTTCGGTTGTCCCTCGTGCTCTTTTATTATATCACTCATTTTGGGTGAAGTCAATAGTATTTCACTCATTTTGCGTGAATTTCCGTTTTTCACAAAAAGAGGTGTAATGATTTGGTAAATTACAACAAATTACAAGAAATGATGAAAGAAAAAGGGCTTTCGCAATCCTTTATCAGCGAGAAAATAGGCATGTCTCGTAACTATATCAAGGACTGTAAGCGACTTAATGCCGATATTCCCGAGGACCGCTTTGAGAAAATCGCAGATCTGCTCGGCACGACAACCGACTACCTGTCCGACAGATCCGACGACGCATCCCAAAAACAAAAAAAGCCCGCCGCAATCAGCGACGAGCTGTGGGAGAGGATCAATAAGGACCCGTCTGCCCTTCGATTCCTTGAGCTTCTCTATAAAATGGATGAAGATCAGCTCAAAGAACTACAACAGTATATGCTTGAACTGCAAAAAAACTGAAGTTTTAGAAGTTACAGAAAGGACAAAACATCATGAGCCAAGATGAAACTTCTTTTGTAAAAAAATTTTTCTTGATTGTTGTGGCTGCCATTCTTTTTGTTGTTATTTTCAATACTATTAAAAACGACCTTGCTCTCTCTGAGGGGGGGACGTCGGGCAAAGATTACGAAGAAAGTAAAAACTATTCCAAAACCACTGACGAAACCACAAGACGCCCCACAACAACTAAGGCTCCCGTTACAAAAGCTCCGGAAACGGAGGCGCCCAAAATTTCGAAAGGGTCAAGGAACAACCCCGTTCCGGTCGGCGAAACTGCAAATTTTGATGGCTATACTTGGTATAAATATTGTACTGAAGTTACGGTTACGCAGGTCATGCGCGGCAAAAAAGCTTTAAATTTTGTTTTGGCGGCTGACAATTGGAACGATAGCCCCGAAAAAGGTTATGAATATCTTCTTGTAAGAGTAAGAGTTAAAGCGGTTGATACAAAAGGGCAAGGAGCTGCATCAGTTAATCGATATGACTTTGACTTTGTCACAGAAGACGGTGTAACCATTGACGATTCTACATATTTATATGGCATAAAGCCGGCGTTAACCGACGTATACCAAGGAGGAACCACAGAAGGATATATTTGGTGTGAGGTTCCCGTTGGGGAAAAAATATTGATTTCCTACCAGGACGGAAACCTGTGGTTTTCTCTTGAATGACAGGGCCCGCTTATGCGGGCCCCGTTCGTCAAAGAGACCGCCTGTTATGTATTTCCTCCGTCCTCTTTATCACCTCTGCCTTTTGGCTTGAGTTAAGGGACAGAAACGCCTCCATCAGTTTTGCTATTCTATCTGCGTCACAGCAGCAGTCTCTTTCTTTCATATAAGCTCTCCTTTGCCATTCGTTCCTTGCTGAATATTCACTATGTTGTGAACGTCTTCCAAACCGGCGCGTCCACCCGCGCGGCGCGATGCGATTCGTTCGGAAGCTGCTCTCGCGTTCTCATATTCGTCCTCGCGGATCAGAGGATCGGTAAACCACCTCTCCCTCTGCCCTGCGTATCTCTTGAACCCTTTCTCTCTGCGTACCATGTGTGTGTCTCCTTTCGCGGATTTGGTTGAGCACAGAATACCAAACCCAAGGCGACATGGCAATACGCAATTTTGGATGGGACAAGCCGTTTTCGACTTTGCCCTGTCCATTCTTTATTTTTCCACGTCACAAAAACGCATGAAAAATCGCGCACCGAAATCGAAAATATCCATCATTGACGCGAAAAATCGCTACCATACTTGCAATAATTCCCTACAAAAATGCTTTTTTTAACGAAAAAATTGATTTTTATAACGAGGTAACCACTATGCCCTACACCGAAAAACTTGTCGAAATGAAGAAGAAATCCGGGCTCTCCACACAACAGACGGCAGACCAAAGCGGCGTACCCGCAAGCACCATCACAAGAATGCTCAGCGGCCAGACCGAAGAACCGACCTTTTCCAATATTGCAAAGGTTGTGAAAACGTGGGGCGGCTCCTTGGATGAGCTCGCCGGCATCGAGCCGAAAACCATAACCGTGACTAAGACAGAGACACTCCCCTCCGATGAGCGTCTGATCCATCTCTACGAAAGAGCAATCGCCTCAAAGAACCGATGGATACGGTGGCTGTTTACCCTGACCTTGGTCTTTGTGTTCTTCTTTATAGGCGTTCTGATATTCGACGTGATAACCCCCGACACCGGGTGGTATCAGCAAACCGCCATAGCAATGAGTGACACCGCCGAGCAGATCTTATCCGTCGCAAACGATGCTCACTTGGTGTAAAGAACGGGCGTTCGTTTTCGCATAATCATTATATTCCGAATTATCGGAATTGTCAAGACGGCAATTTGCACGAAATTCCCGTCTCATTTTCTACGCGCACGAAACGAAAAGTCCTAATTTCAGGACAGCACACACAGGGGAGGCACACAAATGAAACAAAGATCGGACGGAAGATGGGTCAAAACGGTAACCATTGGTGGAAAGCGAGTCTTCTTCTACAGCATCGAACCAACAGAAAAGAAGGCCATAGCCGACATCAATCGACAGCTCCTCGCCTATCAAGACGAACAGCATAAGGCCAAGCACAATTTCGGAGCCATCGTCAGCATCGTTCTTGAAAAGAAGGAGCGCGAGGTCGAGGACGCCACCTATAAGTCCTACCTCTACGCCTCCTATAAGCTGCGCGACCTCTTTGCCTATGACATCGAAGACATAACGCCCCTACGCTTCTCTTCCCTCCTTGAGGAGCTGGCCGCCCAAAAGTATTCCCGATCCGGAATCGCCAAGGTAAAGGTGCTGGCGTCCCTCGTCTGCGACGAGGCAATCCTTAACGGCGTGAACGTGCAGAATTTCGCCGCCGGAACCAAAATCCCGAAGAAGGCGAAAAAGGCCGAACAAAAGGACCCCATCACCGATGAGGAAATCAAAACCATCTACGACAACGCAGACGAGCCATTCGGAATGTTTCCCTTCCTTCTTATATTTACGGGTATGCGAAAGGGAGAGGCTCTCGCCCTGCAAAAGAGGGACATCGACTTCGATAAAAACCTCATCTTCGTCACGAAGGCCGTCACCTTCCCCGTCAATCAGGCCGAGATCAAGGCAACCAAGACCGCAAGCTCCGTCAGAGCCATCCCCATCATGCCCATTCTGCACGATAGGCTGAAGGCCTACGTATCCCATATGAAGGCAAGCGACTATCTGTTCGGAGGGGACACACCCATATCCAAGACCGCCGTGGTCAAGCGGTGGGCGCAGTACACCAAGACAACCGGGATTAACGCCACGCCGCATCAGCTCCGTCATACATTTTCCTACCTTCAGTATCGCTCCGGCACAGACGCCAAAACGCTTCAAGGACTCCTCGGCCATTCCAACGTCCAAACCTCGCTCAACATCTATACCAAGTTCAACGAACAAGTATCAAAGGCCAGCATGGACAAGGCCAACGACCTCTCCTCCAAGATCATTTTCGGAGACTAAACCATATATTATTTTCAACGCACGTAGTATAGATGTAGTCAAAATCCGTTTTTTAAGCGCCAAATAGCACTCTTTTATTCCCTTTTAATCAAGTTGTCCGGAGTTCGACTCTCCGCAGGAGCACCAAGAAAAACCCCTCAAAATTTGCAAGATTATGCAGGTTTTGAGGGGTTTTTCTTTGGATTCATTCACTTTTCTCTAAAAAATATACACTTATCCATTTCAAATTAAAACGGCATCCAAAACACTATTGTCGGGTTATGAGGGGTTATTTTGGGGCAAAGTGTTGTCAAAGTGTTGTCAAAGTGTTGTCAAAAAGAAAAACACCTCCCAACAAGAGAGGCGTTTCCATTATTACTTTACAACGTCTTTTTCGTCCACCCACCCGTATACACCGCTTCCCTTCACGAGGTAGGGGTGGCGGGACTTGCCGAGCTGATAGATCTGCAGAACGGTAACCCTACAGGGCGTGGCCTTCTTGCCGAGGAGCTTGTTCGCGTTGGTGTACTGCTTGGTGCCGACGAACTCCACAGAGTCCCCCACATCGATGATCTTATCGGGATGCAGGAGGATATCGACCTCTTCGCGAAGATCCTCCATCGTGTAGCCGAACTTCTTCAACCAATGGTCGATGTCCTCGTGATTGGAGGCGTAACCCAGCTTATGAGCCTCCTTGTGTGAGAAGATGACGTCGGCCTCCCAGCCGTGACGGCGGCAGATATCGGCACAGAGAGCAACGGCCTCGGCATAACAGGAAAGGAAGTAATTCTTGTCCTTCAGTGCATCCTCGCACACCTCGATCTGAATGTGGGCGGTGGGGTTGTAGTTGAAGGAGCCCTTATTGCCCTTCCCCACCCCCCAGGCGCAAAAGTTTTCGGGAATGATAAGCGCGGTATCGACCACGCCGTCGGCTCTCTTACCGATGATATAGTGAACCGATTTCGTCACGTCGCGGTTCCAGTGGTTGCCGTTTCGGTTCTCGCCGAGAAGAGCAAGAAGCGCCTCGCGGTCAGGGGCATTCTTCGACGGCTGAACGTACCGCTTTAAGTAGGGGTTGTTTGCTCCCGTGGAATGGAGCACGATACCGACGGGGATAGCCTCCTGTGCCGCCTGATAACAGCGGCTGTCGGTATGGAGACATGTGATCATATCATTCGCCCTCCTCTCCGTCGTAGGCCGCGTTGACCGCCTCGCCAGTTTCGTTCAGCACCTTCACCTCGGGGAGACCCGCGATGGAGGTCAGAATCGAGCATAGGCCGGCAAGAGCCGCCGTACCGATGACCTCGAGCCAGCCTACCTCGGTGACCGATACCCCGACGGGGATGAGAGCAACGGCGGTCTGTGCCACCGTTTTAATTGCGCGCACCCCTGCCGCCTTAAGCCAGGTAAAAAATTGATTTTTCATGTTACTGTCTCCTTTCCAAACTAAGAATTCTTCCCTCGTGATTTTCGAGGGTCTTTTCATCTTCGGTGAGCCTATCAAAAATCTTTTCATGGGTGCTGTGGCTGCTTCGCTTGAATTCCGAGATGGTCTCATTCAGCGCCTTAATGGTGCTCTCCAAAACGCCAAGGGTCTTGGAGAGCTTGCTGATCCACGTCGCCACACTCCCCACAAATCCAGCAAGGGCAATGATTCCCAAAACGACTTCCCAGGTCATGTCATACTCCTTTTATTTGATTTGAGGTTTGATGTTTTTTGTTTCAGAATATTTTCGGTCGGTGTCGACAGGATCATACGCTTCGTAGTATTCAACGCCGTCACTTCTCATGATGGTGTTGGTATCAGACCAGGTATGCTTGTACTGTCTTCCTTCAATCGTTACAATCTCGGTGTGAATCATAGACCAATCGCCTCCCATTTGAATTTTCCGCTGATAGAACCGTCAACGGTGTAATCTTCCAATGCGCGGAATTGTGATGTTAGCTGTCCCCAGTTTGTGTCTGCCATATAATCGCTTAACAGTCCGCGAGGAATATAGAGGTATCCGTCCTTTAAGCCGTCGGGGTTGTACGTGGCATCTTTAGTTCCCATAAAATGATATGCGCCGGAAAAGGAAAAGCCGGGAAAAACAGAGAGAGGGCAAACAGTGTCGCTTCTCAAGATAACGGCAATCAGCGACTTGCAGTCCGTGAACGGTTGGCCTTCAAGAGCGACATGAGACACAAACTCAACGGCCTTGAGGTCAACACAATAGCCAAATGCATAGCTTCGTGTTTTTGTGGCGCCGGTTGTAAGTATTCCCTCAACGCTTCCCTCAATAAGCGCATCCAAGACCGCGCCAGATCCGCCACCCGACGCGATCTTATCAAGTAAGATCTCCTCTCTCGTGATGGGGGTGGGCGTCGAAACGCCCATCCCACACGCCTTTGCCAGGAACAGTTCGCGTCTTGTAATCGGCTCGAGGTCGATTGCCGCGCCCGACGCAAGCGCGGCCAAGTATTGCTCTTCCCTTGTAATTGATTCTGTCATAAGAATCCCCTTTCTTTTTTTGTTTAATTGGGCGCCTTGTTGAAATCAAACGCTCCATCGATAGAACCATCAACAGTGAAATCTTCTATCGCAAGGAATCTTCCGCGGCATTCTTCCCACTTATCGCTTGCCTCATATTCGGCGACAAAGGCACTCGGCACGTACACGTTTGAAACATTGCCAAGGTACGCCGGAGTTGTTACATTGCAAACGCGGTTATTTCGGAGCACCAGGTGGGTAACCTCGCCACCTTGAAAGCAGTTAGCGTCAATTGACGAAAGCGCCCGCGTGTCAATGATTTTTACCTTCGCGCCAAAGAAGGCCGCCGCCGATAGCGTCGAAACAGACGGGAGATATATTTCGAGCCTGGGTTTACCATCCTGGTCAAGAGCGGTCGTTCCGGCCCCGTTGAAAGCAAACGTTGATGCGGTTTTCAAACTGTTTAAAGAAACAAATTGCAAGTTAGTGCAACCGGCAAAATTGTAACCGCCCATGTAGTATTCGCCATCCAACTTTATACAACTTGGTAATACTACCTTGGTTAGAGCCGTACAACCTCGAAATGCACTTTTGCCCACACTTGCTATATCGTCATCTATAAACTCAGTAACAGTTCGTGTGATAATGCTGTCAATGACGCCATCGTCATTGTTGTCGACAACGTCAATTGCGTTTTCAAGCTCGTTCATGTCTGAACCTCCTTAGCTGCTTTAAACAATTTCACGAATTTGGTTTGCATATGCCGCCCACCGGGGGTCTTCCAAATATTGGGTTACCAATCCGCTGGGGACGTAAATAAAGCCCGCTCCGGATGCGATAGGAGTATCGCTAAACGCATTGTTGCTCTCAAGCTCACACACACCATCATTTGCAAGAACCAGTGACTCCAAATTCTCGCAGCCAGCAAAGGCATACGAACCAATAGAAGACACCTTCGGCAAAATCAAGCTGACAAGCGCGGTACAGTAAGAGAATGCATACGTTCCAACGCTTTCCACTCGATCATTGGTATACGTACCATTAAGAGTACGGCTAACAAGCAATCTGGACTTAGCAAAGTAGTTCTTAAACTGAGCAACGCAAACGATATCGTCTTCTACTGCGCCTTCCTCGTTTTCAACGTCGGGAAGCCATCCAGTAAAACGCCAGTCTTCGTATTCACCATTCGCTCTCGTTGGAAGGTCGCCGGTGTATTGTACCTGGCTATAATCGGTAACGTTTCTCACCACTTGCTTTACAACACCGTCTACAACAAACTTGACAATCGGAAGGCGCGTTTCCTCCTCGTAAAAGATCTCAAGATCGGGATACAGGCCGCCGTCAGCCGTAGCAGCTGCAAACTCTGCCTTCTGTTTTTCCGTTATTTTGCCTGCATAAATTCTCCCTCGAATTTGAGGGGTGTCAACGGTGTTTCCGTTATCGTCAAGTCCTCCAACACCCTCAAGCTTTCTAAAAAACGCGGTGATCATCGAAGAATCGTCATCCCCGAACGTTTTTTCAAAGCTCTTGATCCTCACGTTACCGGGTCGATTCATTCCGTCCAAGATTGCAAACGGATCAACATACTCAATGTTATTGTTTTCCCAATCAAGGGTGGAAATGTTAGCAGAAGAATCAAGAACAAAATCCGTCAGCGCGGTATGGTTTCGAATTGAAAGCTTGGTTACAGTATCAGGAAGATGGAGTGTATCCAGGCTACCACCGTTCGGCAACGTGACGCCCAATATGCTTGTGCCGTCAAAATAAGCCTTTTCGATATTGGTGCATCCCGAAACGTCTACAGTCTGCCGAAGATTTGGGCAGTTTCTAACGTCAAGCGTACGAAGAAGTGTGTTGTTTTTCAACGTAAGGCTCGTAAAGTTCTCGTTTACGTAGCCTTGCTCATTACTGCCGATTTTCAGTTCAGTCAGGCGGATCGCATCGCCGGCTGAGATATACTCCAGCTTAAGCGGGGAGAGGTCGCCAAGCGAGGTGATCATATCGCCGTCGTAGACATCGATGACTGCGTCTTCAGCACCATCATCGCCCCACGGGAACCTGTAGCTTGTGCCACGCCTCATCCTACGATGCTCTGTATGCGCCGTTCCGTATTTGACTCGACCGTACATATTTACGTAGGACTTTAGGTATATGTCTGCCTGTTTTTTTGCGCGCATCGTAATGTAATTTTTATTAGACGTGCCCGTCGCATATTTGGAATCAAGATAGCGGAAACGGTTATATAACCACCACTTTAACCACATTTCTTTTTTGCCCTGAAGCATCGGAAGATAAACATCATTGCCCGTTTCAAGGTAGGCTTCAATGTACTTAGTGTACATATCTTCATTGAAAACAGCCGCAGGCCACTTGCTTTGATGATCTTCAAACGCTTTAATGACCTTTTCATAGCTCAGCGTGCCCTTTATTTTGTCGCGCAGATCCTTGTATTTTTGCGCTATCTGCTCAGATCTTGTCTCTCGCAAATTATTCCAAAGAACAGACTTTTGGCCGTTATAAATAGGAGAGTATTCTGCGGGGTTGAAGCTGTCAACTCCTTGAAGGAAGAATCTGCCTCCCGCGTTGTGGTAGTCTACATCTTCGAGATAGTAGTCAAACTTCAATTTACCGGCGTTGTCAGTACCGCAAGAGGAGTCGGCATCGTAGAACAATACGATCCACTTGCCAACGTCGGCAAGGTATGTGGGGAAGGCGTTCTTTTCGCGCTGGTCAATCGAGAGGAATATCTCGGTGAAAAGATAGTAGAAAATAAGCGCATCTTCTTCAAAATATTGCGAAAGCTCATCGCTAAACTTCTTAAGACGCCGCTCCTTGGCCGCTTCCGTTTGCCCTGTTGTGTCTGTCTGCGACAACCATGTAGCAAGAGCTTGTAGCTTGCTCGGGTCGGAATTTTTATCGGGGAATCGACCCTCAAACGCCTCTTTCCACACTTCTCTGCCGCTCTGATCAACAAACTCGGCGCTGTGCCATCCCGTCAAGGCCTTACCGTTATCAAGGATTTCCCAGGATTCGTCTCCCTCTTTTACTACATTCCCTTCGCCATCCTTTTCTGCTTCTTTAAAGCCGAACACCTCGGGGGTTCCCTTATCATTATTGAAATTGTACTTGCCAAGGAATTTTGTTTCTTTTCCGTTGTTCCAAAAAATTACAATGGGGAATCCTTCGATGCATTGCCTCACTCGGGGGTCTGCCTCTTGCGCCGGTGTCTTGTAGGTACACAGATCGTTGTAAAGCATCGAAAGAACAACGTTGAGGGCGCTCTCGGAAGAAGCTACGTCTGCCTTCATGGTAAAGACGTTTGTCGGTATTGCATCTTCGTTCATGGCATAATCGTCAGCGGTAGATTCGTCGGTAAATACAAATTTTTCCTTGAACTTTAGCTTGTAGTTCTTGCGATAGTAATCAGCCGAAGACGTACCTTGAATTTTTATTTCGACGTTATCGCTTTTGAAATCTCGGTGATTTTTGGAGGGATCTGTAAATACAACGGAGCATTCGCCCTTTTCATCTTTACCGGGAAGAGCGTCAC
>JAEIGA010012815.1_pt1 | contig 12749 bp, 11 predicted proteins | sample 9270691 | NCBI WGS metagenome assembly JAEIGA01 (sample SAMN17057246, study PRJNA624740) | gut metagenome | biome: biome; isolation source: fecal sample | host: Bos grunniens | place: China: Xizang | collected 2019 | reverse complement strand
TGATGAAGAATCCTTCGTGTTTCTCAGAGTATCTTCCAAAAAAATAAGGATTATGACGCCACCTTTGAATCTGATGAAGAATCCTTCGTGTTTCTCAGAGTATCTTCCAAAAAAAATAAGGATTAAGACTCAATTCTTGGTATTAATTTTTCTTCCATAGTTTTCTCTCAGAGTATCTTCCAAAAAAATAAGGATTAAGACACTCTCAAGATATCAGTTTCACCTTGCTTCTCAAGTCTCTCAGAGCATCTTCCAAAAAAATAAGGATTAAGACTAAAGTGTCTCTTTGCTTTCGATAGCCATGTTTCCACTCTCAGAGCATCTTCCAAAAAAATAAGGATTAAGACACTTTTGTTGAGTTTCACTTCGATCATAATAAATTGTCTCTCAGAGCATCTTCCAAAAAAATAAGGATTAAGACTTGAAGTCCTCGTAGGACTGAATAAAATTACTTGGTCTCTCAGAGCATCTTCCAAAAAAATAAGGATTAAGACTGCGGTAAGGTCTTTGTGTTCTTCACTCGCTGCGACTCTCAGAGCATCTTCAAAAAAAATAAGGATTAAGACTGTTAATTGAGTTGTTTGTTGATGATGTTGGCGGCTCTCTCAGAGCATCTTCCAAAAAAATAAGGATTAAGACGCTCCTACCAATCTTGTTAGGATAAGCATGTAAAACTCTCAGAGCATCTTCCAAAAAAATAAGGATTAAGACTTTCGTCGAAGTAACCTCCACTAACCTCTCGAACACTCTCAGAGCATCTTCCAAAAAAATAAGGATTAAGACTACCATGTTTTATAAAATTCATCACAATCATCGGTTCTCTCAGAGTATCTTCCAAAAAAATAAGGATTAAGACTTCTTCTAACTTTGGTATTGGTAAATAATGGGTGTCTCTCAGAGTATCTTCCAAAATAATAAGGATTAAATGCTTGTTGAAGAAGTTAATACACTCGTGCTATGTGAAAAATGGTAGTATATAAACGAAGGTGGCGTATGAAGGAACTAGAGGGTTCACAACATACGCCACTTTTATTTTGCTTAGAATTTTTGCAAAGTTCGGCTACAAATTGACACCGATGTCGTCTATAAGTTTATTCACCTGGCAACGCAGTTTATTGACGATAGGTACCCATATGATAACCAGCGCTATCAAGCTGCTCACACCCACACCGAGCATGACGCCATTGCAGAATTTCCAAATAGATTATCAAAATACCCTTGTCAAGAGCTTGTGCGTTTTATCGCAAGGGAAAAAAGAAGCCGTCTTGCTTTTCACGGCTGAAGAAAATGCCTAATACGATGGCACACAGAGCGATAGGAATGGGAAGATAAGATTTGTAGTTTTCTAAGAACTGAATGGCCTGTAGCAGGAATTTGTTCTGCTCTATGTCAAGATGGATGGGATGGAAGTACACAAGCACCATGCAGAACGTACCTACTATCAGTCCGATGAAAAGTGTGGAAATCAGAGCAATACGAGTTTTTTTGTTTTGCCTATCCACTTCGACTTTAATGCCTTTCACCTTGCGCATTTTACTTTGAACCTCCAATATGAAATATGGATTGTCTTTTACCAGAGGTTTGTGCTCCCTAAGATATTTTTCTATGTTTTGTTGATTCATTGCAAGAGTTGTTTTAGGTGTTGTCGTCCCATAGAAAGATGATATTTTACAGTCCCAAGAGGAATCTGTAAAATGGAAGAGATCTCTTTTAGACTCCTGTCTTCGAAATAATGAAGCACCACGCAAGCTTTCTCTTTCTCGCTTAGTTTGTCCAAGGCAAAGTAAAGTTGCTGATAACGAAAACTTTCATCGGCATCGTAAGTGCCTGGGATGCTGAGTGCTTCGTCAGATGCTGTCGATATCGAGGTGTGGTCCTTTGTGCGAAGACGGTCTATGTAGCAGTTGTAGGCAATACGAAACAACCAAGTGCGAAATTTTGCAAGTCCCATGAAGGTACCCGAAGCTACATAAGCTCGAACGAGCGCTTCTTGAGCAATGTCGTCGGCCATGTCCGCATTGCCCTGACACAGACCAAGCAAGAACCTCCGAAGTGATTCCTGCTCAGTCTTCATATAATGAATGAAACGCTCTTCCGTCATCTGTTATTTCTGTTCAATTGTTTTTGTTTCTGCTTCTGCCTCAGATTCTGCTTGTGCCTCAGATCCTGCTTGTGCCTCAGATCCTGCTTCTGTCTCAGATTCTGCTTGTGCCTCAGATTCTGCTTGTGCTTCAGATCCTGCTTGTGCCTCAGATCCTGCTTCTGCTTCTGCCTCAGATTCTGCTTGTGCCTCAGATTCTGCTTCTGCTTCCATTTCCTTTTTGAAGATTTTCTTTCCTACAGAGTAACTGATAAAGAAAGAAATGCCAATCGCAAGAAATATACTATCAAATAGGGTCATATCAAGTTTAAAATCTCCTATATAGATGGAGCTTCCAAATATTCCATGAATGATAGCAAAAATAGTTGTACCCCAGGCGATTACTAATCTGTCCAAAAGACGTTCTTTAATACTTTTGCTTGCCTTTTGTTTAATGCAGAAAAACTCACCATCGATCTTCTGTCCTGCTTCGATGGCTTTCAGCATGATTTCTGTTTTACGGTTGGTTTCGTTTTGTTGTTTGCGGGTAATCAGCCTGACAATCATGATAGGTAATACCACACAAATACCAATAGATAATAACATTACAAAAAAATCTTCCATAATCGTGTCATTTTAAAGTTAAATAAATTTTGCTGTAACAAAGTTTCATCCATTAGACGAGCAATAGGGTAAAATGGTTGGAAAAAAATGACCACAAATTACAAAAAAAACCGACCTCAAAAATGAAGTCGGTTTTATGTTGGAAAGCGCTAAGGCTTTCCTTATTTTTCAAATAGGGATTAGTCTTCCAATTTGATAGGTTTGTACTTGGGAACCAAAGTCTTCATGATTGACCATGCGATGATGTAAGCAACAGCGCAGATGCAGAATACAATCATGTAAGCACCAGGCTTGCCTTCGTAACCCATGAAGGTGAAAGCAGCGCCTTGGTTTTCGGCGTAAGTGAACAACATACCAGAACCCTTGTTGATGAGGAATGAACCGATACCACCGGCCATACCACCGATACCGGTGATGGTTGCAATGGTAGATTTGGGGAACATGTCACCAATGGTAGAGAACAAGTTGGCACTCCAAGCTTGGTGTCCTGCACCGGCCAAACCGATAAGGATAGCGGGCCACCATGCGTTGTTCAAACCAAGACCCAGAGGCTGAGCAAACAAAGCTGCCAAGGGGAAGAAGGCGAAGATCAACATAGCCAACATACGACCTTGATAGGGGTTCATACCTTTCTTGTCGACAAAGATAGTAGGCAATTTACCTCCCACCAACGACAACAAGGTAACGATAGCATAAAGGGTAAGGATGAGCAACATACCGGTACCTGAACTTGATTTGTAACCAAATTGGTCTGAGAAGTAAGCAGGAGCCCAGAACAAGTAGAACCACCATACACCGTCGGTGAAGAACTTACCAACGATGAACGACCAAGTCTGACGATAGGTGAAGCACTTCCAGAAAGGAATAGTCTTTTCTTCGTTTGCAGCCTTGGCAGCAACTTCTTTAGCTTCTTCTTCGTCGTCTTGGTGGATGTAAGCCAATTCGGCTTCGTTCACGTGTTTAGACTTTTCAGGCTTGTCGTACATGAATACGAAGAATCCCATCCAGATGAAACCGAGCGCACCGATAATGATGAAGGCCATTTCCCAACCACCACCAACACCAATATTCTTGAAATATTGTGCCAAAACGGGGATGGTGATAGGAGCAACCAAAGCACCTACAGAGGCACCGGCGTTGAAGATAGAAGTAGCGAAAGCACGGTCTTTCTTGGGGAAGTATTCAGCAGTAATCTTGATTGCAGCGGGGAAGTTACCTGCTTCACCAAGAGCCAAAATACCGCGGGCAATCAAGAACAACCAAACACTGGTGCTGGCAATAGCTACAGCAGCATCGCCAGTGGCTTCCATCATGGCAGCAACGCTTTCGTAACCGAGCATCTTTTCAGTGAGGACACCGCAAATAGCGTGAAGACACGCGCCAGCAGACCAAACGCCGATAGCCCAAAGATAACCTTTCTTAGTACCCATCCAGTCGATGAACTTACCTGCAAACAACATACAGATAGCATAGAAGATGGAGAAAATACTGGTAATCGTACCATAGTCGTTATCGGTCCAGTGGAATTCGGGAGCGATAAAGTCTTTCCAAGTCAATGACAATACCTGACGGTCCATGTAGTTAACGGTGGTAGCTACGAAGAGCAATACAACCATCCACCAACGCCAGTTGGTCATCAACTTTGCTGAAGTTGAGTTTTTAGTCATAATAATGAATTAGTTAATAAAATAATTAGCGTACTTCTTTTACAATTTGCAAAGCGTTGGCGCAGAGCTCAGTAATTTTGCTCCATTCTTTAGCAGCAATTACTTCCTTGGGGAAGAGGTTGCTACCCATACCTACGCAGGTAACACCGGCTTTGAACCAACCTTCCAAGTTTTCTTTGGTAGGCTTCACACCACCGGTCACCATCAATTGGCTCCAGGGCATGGGGGCTTTCAAACCTTTCACGAAGGCCGGGCCGAGAACGTCACCGGGGAATACTTTGCAAAGGTCGCAACCCAATTCCTGAGCTTTACCTACTTCTGAAACAGTGCCGCAACCGGGGCAATAGGGCACCAAGCGACGGTTACAGATAGGAGCGATTTCAGGATTGAACAAAGGACCAACCACAAAGTTGGCGCCCAATTGCAGATACATGGCAGCGGTAGCGGGATCAACCACAGAACCGATACCCAAAATCATACCGGGCAATTCCTTGTTGGCATATTTTACCAATTCGCCGAAAACTTCTTGAGCAAAGTCGCCGCGGTTGGTGAATTCGAAAGCACGAACACCACCATCGTAGCAAGCTTTTACCACTTGTTTGGCAATTTCAACATCAGCATGATAGAAAACAGGCACCATACCGGTTTCCTTCATGGCTGCAATCACTTGTGATTTATTATACTTAGCCATAGTTGTCAGAAATTAGCGTTGTACACGTCCGTTAGCGTTACCACCTGCCAAGCTTTCAACTTCGTCAACAGAAACAAGGTTGAAGTCGCCGTTGATGGTGTGTTTCAAAGCAGAAGCAGCTACAGCGAATTCCAAAGCTTCACCTTGGGTGGGCTTGGTAAGCAAACCGTGAATCAAACCACCTGAGAAAGAGTCACCACCACCTACGCGGTCGATGATAGGATTGATTTCGTAACGTTTTGATTCGTAGAATTCCTGGCCGTTGTAAATCATAGCCTTCCAACCATTGAAAGTAGCAGAGTAGCTTTCGCGCAAGGTAGAAACAACATATTTGAAACCGAATTCTTTCATCATCTGTTCGAAGATGCCCTTGTAGCCTTCAGCGTTGGTTTCGCCACCTTCTACGTCAGCATCGGGTTTGAAACCGAGACACAATTCAGCATCTTCTTCGTTACCGATACAAACGTCAACATATTGCATCAAAGGACGCATGATAGAGATAGCCTTTTCGCTGGTCCACAGTTTCTTACGGAAGTTCAAGTCGACAGAAACGGTTACACCGTGACGCTTGGCAGCTTCGCAAGCCAACTTGGTGATTTCGGCAGCGTTGTCAGAGATAGCAGGGGTGATACCGCTCCAGTGGAACCAATCAGCACCTTCCATGATAGCATCGAAATCGAAATCGGCAGCCGTAGCTTCGGCGATAGATGAATGTGCACGGTCGTAGATAACCTTAGAAGGACGCATAGAAGCACCCGTTTCGCAGTAGTACAAACCTACGCGTTCGCCACCGCGGGCAATGAACTGAGTATTAACACCATAACGACGCATAGCGTTGATAGCCATTTGGCCGATTTCGTGCTTAGGCAGTTTACTTACGAAGATGGCTTCGTGACCATAGTTAGCACAACTGATAGCAACGTTAGCTTCACCACCACCGGGGATGATTCTGAAAGATTCAGACTGAATGAAACGGTCTTGACCTTCGGGAGAAAGGCGCAACATGATTTCGCCTAAAGTAACAATTTTTTTGCTCATATTGATAAAACTGAAAACGGGCGCTTCTCTTTTCTCCGAAGAGATAGGATGGCGCCCTGTTTGTTATTTAGAATTTGAAGAATGATTTTGCGTTGTAGTATGAAATGCCTTCTACCATCTTGCCGATGAAGTCCATTTCGCTGGCAGGAATTTCTCCGTTCACTACGTCAACACCGATAAGGTTACACATAATACGACGGAAATATTCGTGACGAGGATAAGACAAGAAGCTACGAGAGTCGGTAAGCATACCTACGAAGCGGCTCAACAGACCCAATACAGACAAAGAGTTCATCTGAGCGGTCATGCCGACTTTCTGATCGAGGAACCACCAGCCTGAACCGAATTGAATCTTGCCGGCAACAGAACCATCTTGGAAGTTACCCAACATAGTGGTGATCAAGTCGTTGTCGCGGGGGTTGAGGTTGTAGAGAATGGTCTTGGCCAATTGGTTGCTCTTGTCGAGCTTGTTCAAGAACTTAGACATGTTCTTGGCAACGGTGAAGTCGCCGATAGAGTCGAAACCGGTGTCGGGACCCAATTGAGCGAACAAACGGCTGTTGTTGTCGCGGATAGCACCGTAGTGGAATTGCTGTGTCCAGCCGCTCTTGGCATCCATGATGGCAAATTCGTACATCATAGCCGATTTGAACTTCAAGATTTCTTCCTTGCTGAGTTCGGTGCCGCCATATACCTTATTGAAAATAGCGTCGATTTCAGCTTGGGTGTAGTCTTCGGCGTAGAATTCTTCGATACCGTGGTCGCTCAAACGACAGCCAACTGATTCAAAGAAGTCGTGACGAACTTGCAATGCGTCGATAACGTCAGAGAACTTGCTGATGCTTACGCCCGATACTTCAGACAATTTTTCGATATAAGCGCGGAAATTGGCGGGCACTTCAACGGCCATAGCCTTGTCGGGACGCCAAGTAGGCAATACCTTGATTTCGAAACCTTCTTCCTTCAGAGCGATATGATGTTCCAAAGAATCAACGGGATCGTCGGTGGTACAAACAGTTTCAACATTGTATTTGCGCATCAAACCACGAGCACTGAATTCGGGGGTACGCAACTTGGCGGTACATTCGTCGAAGATTTCGCGAGCGGTTTCGGGCTTCAAAATCTTTTCAACGCCGAAGCAGGTTTTCAATTCGAGGTGAGTCCAATGATACAAAGGATTGCGCATGGTGTAAGGCACGGTTTCTGCCCACTTTTCAAATTTTTCCCAATCGCTGGTGTCCTTGCCGGTGCAAAAACGTTCGTCGATGCCATTGGTACGCATTGCGCGCCATTTGTAGTGGTCGCCTTCCAACCAGATCTGACCCAGGTTGTCGAACTTACGATCTTTGGCAATGAACTCGGGGTTCAAGTGGCAATGGTAGTCGATAATGGGAAGATTTTTGGCGTGATTGTGGAACAATTCTTGCGATACTTCGTTTTCAAGCAAGAAATTTTCGTCCATGAACTGTTTCATAAATCTTGATTATTAGTTGTTAAACATGTAATTATCTTTTATATCCATTTTGCTACAAAAGGGCTCAAATATACTACTTTTTCTTAAAAAATATAAAAAATACCGACTAAAAAATAAGGAGAAGTTTCAGGGCGGATTTTTTTTGGATAAAATGCCCTTGCTGTTTGCATTTACGCATTCGGCTTGCTATTTTTGCTCGCTTATTGCCGTACAAGGATTTTTTGTATCGCCATGGCGAAATGGTTTCTTGTAACGAATTGATAATCAAAGATTAAATATATATGACAGAATTGAACAACCTTCCCCTTGAAGAGGAAAAGAAAAGCTTGAATTTTATTGAACAGATAGTGGAAGACGACCTGAAGAATGGTCTTAACGACGGACGTATCCAGACACGTTTCCCACCGGAACCTAACGGCTATCTGCATATCGGTCATGCCAAAGCTATCTGCATGGACTTCGGAATGGCGCAAAAATATGGCGGTGTATGTAACCTCCGTTTCGACGATACCAATCCTACCAAAGAAGATGTGGAATACGTTGAAGCTATCAAGGAAGATATTAAATGGCTTGGTTTTCAATGGGGTAACGAATATTATGCCTCGGATTATTTCCAACAACTTTGGGATTTTGCCATCCGTTTGATTAAGGAAGGCAAGGCTTACATCGACGAACAATCGGCCGAAGAAATTGCTTCGCAGAAGGGTACACCTACGCAGGCCGGTACTGATAGTCCTTATCGCAATCGTCCGGTGGAAGAAAGTTTGGCTTTGTTCGAAAAGATGAACAGCGGCGAGATTGAAGAAGGAAAAATGGTGTTGCGTGCCAAAATCGATATGGCCAGCTCGAACATGCACTTCCGCGACCCTATCATCTACCGCGTGGTAAAACATCCTCATCATCGCACCGGCGACACTTGGAAGGCTTATCCTATGTACGATTTTGCCCATGGTCAGAGCGATTATTTCGAAGGTGTGACACATTCGCTTTGTACGCTCGAGTTTGTGCCTCATCGTCCTTTGTACGACCTTTTTGTGGATTGGGTGAAAGAAGAACAAGATTTGAACGACCATCGTCCGCGTCAGTACGAATTCAATAAATTGAACCTCAACTACACCTTGATGAGCAAACGTAACTTGCTGATTCTGGTGAAAGAAGGTTTGGTGAATGGTTGGGACGATCCTCGTATGCCAACGCTCTGCGCTTTCCGTCGTCGTGGTTATTCGCCCGAATCTATCCGTAAATTTATCGACAAAATCGGTTACACCACTTATGATGCTTTGAACGAATTCTCTTTGCTCGAAAGTGCTGTGCGCGAAGATTTGAACCAACGTTCTACCCGTGTTTCTGCCGTGCTCGATCCTGTGAAGCTCATCATTACGAATTATCCCGAAGGTCAGGTGGAACAGATGGAAGCCATCAACAATCCGGAAGATCCTACTGCCGGCAGTCATATCATCGAATTCAGCCGCGAACTTTGGATGGAACGCGACGACTTCATGGAAGATGCTCCCAAGAAATATTTCCGCATGACGCCCGGTCAGGAAGTGCGTCTGAAGAATGCTTACATCGTGAAATGTACCGGTTGTGAAAAGGATGAAAACGGCCGCATTACCACTGTTTACGCCGAATACGATCCCGAAACCAAAACCGGCATGCCGGGCAGCAACCGCAAGGTGAAAGGTACGCTTCATTGGCTCAGTTGCAATCATTGCCTCAAGGCCGAAGTGCGTTTGTACGACCGTTTGTGGAAAGTGGAAAATCCTCGCGACGAATTGGCTGCCATCCGCGAAGCCAAGCAATGCGATGTGCTGGAAGCCATGAAGGAAATTATCAATCCCGATTCATTGAATGTCATCAACGAATGTTATGTGGAAAAATTCCTGGCCGAAGCCAAGCCTTACGATTATTTCCAATTCCAACGTATCGGTTATTTCAATGTCGATCCTGATACTACTTCCGATCATTTGGTTTTCAACAAAACCGTTGGTTTGAAAGATACCTGGAGCAAGATTAATGCAAAATAACGCCTCAAGGCAACAATATGCGCAGTCTTTGGCCAAACGCTACCAAGCAATGCGCGCCAAAGGAGAGTCTATCTATTTGGATGTCGGTGATTTTGATCGTCTTATCGAATATTATTTGATGGAGAACGACAACGATACCGCCGCCGAGCTGATAGACTTGGCGCTTTCTATACATCCTCGAAACGAATTTATTCTGTTGAAACGTGTGGCCTGGTTGTTGCAGACAGAACGTCCGCAAGAGGCTTTGGCCTTGGTGGAACAATTGCCTCAGAACGAAGATACAGAATTGATGTTGGCCTCGGTTTATCTGGCTTTGGGCCGCAAAAAAGAAGCCTTGCAACTCTTTCGTCGCAATCTGGAAATGAGCAAGGGCGATCAGTCGCTCTATTGTTCCGATGTGGCCGATGTGTTGATGCATTACGAATTCTATGCCGATGCTTTGGCTTTCATCAAACAAGGTTTGCAGCACAATCCCAAAGACGAAGAATTGTATCAACAAGCCATCGATGTGTCCTATCTGATGGGCGATTTGAATGGCTGTGTGGATTATTTCCGCCGATTGTTGGATGAATATCCCTACGATGCGCAGTCTTGGGCTAGATTGGGCTCCTTGTATCTGAATATGAATCAGTTGGAAGAAGCTGTGAATGCTTTGGAATTTGCCAATGCAGCAGCCTCCAAACCCGAACTGACGGTCTGCGTGGAACTGGGTCATGCTTACGGCCGATTGTTGCAATACGACAGTGCCATCGATGCTTATCAGCAGGCTTACGATTTGATGGAAGAACCTCATGCTTCCAGCTTGGGAAAAGGCGACTTAGCCGGTTGTCTGGCCGAATGTTACGAGCACAAGAACGAATTGGATTTGGCCTTGAGTTGGTATTATAAGGCTTTGGAACACAATCCTCAAGATGATATGGCCTGTGTGGGTATTGCTTTTTGTTTGTCTCAGCAGAAAGATTATTCACAAGCGATGTCGTATTACGAAAAAGCTTTGGCGCTGAATCCGGCCAACAAGGAAATTTGGTTGGGTATTGCGGAACTGTTGGTGAGCATAGAGCAATACGATGCGGCTATCGTGGCATACAAACAAGCTTTGGAAGGCGTTGAAGATCCGAATCTTGAGGTGCTTTTTGCATTGGCAAATCTGCATTTTCAGGTGGGAGAATACCAATCGGCTTTGGAGATTTTTTTGCTGATCAAAGACAAGAATTTGCCCATGCCCAATCTGCATCTTTGCCTGGCGCTTTGCTATGCCATGCTCAACCAGGAATCGGATGCCGAATATTATCTGAAGCTGGCTATCAGCGATGATGCAAAGGCTAAACAAGTATATGAAGAAATATTGAAGGAGGCACGACAATGAAAGAATTTGGTATCATAGGATATCCTTTGGGACATTCCTTTTCGCAGAAGTATTTTACGGAAAAATTTGAAAAAGAAGGCTTGGATGCTTGCTACCAACTTTTTCCTTTAGAAAGCATCGAACAATTTCCGGCGCTGATTGCCTCTCATCCCGATTTGGTCGGTTTGAATGTGACCATCCCATACAAGCAAGCCGTCATTCCTTATCTGGACGAATTGTCGGACGATGCCAAGGCGATGGGTGCGGTGAACGTCATTCGTGTGGAACGTAAGGGCACTGCTGTGAAATTGATTGGTCACAACAGCGATTTTGTGGGTTTTCGCGATTCGATGGAAGGCTTGTTGCCCATGTTGCAGGAGCGCGATATGGCGGCTCAATGGTTGGTGCCGGGTAGCTATATTTTGCCCGGTGCAAGAATGTATCGTCCTTTGCAAGCTTTGGTGTTAGGAACGGGCGGCGCCAGTAAAGCGGTGGTGTACGCCTTGCATCAGTTGGATATTCCTACGCAATTGGTTTCGCGCCAGGCCGGCCTCATCGATGGACAGGAAGTGCTCTGCTACGAACAATTAAACGAAGAAATACTCTCTGAATATCAGATTATTGTAAATACGACGCCTTTGGGTATGTTTCCGAAGGTAGATGCTTGTGCCGATATTCCGTATCTGTATTTGTCGCAAAGTCATTTGTTGTACGACGTGGTGTACAATCCGGAAGAAACGCTCTTTTTGAAAAAGGGTAGAGAGCGGGGCTGTTTCACCAAGAATGGCTTGGAAATGTTGTATGGACAAGCCGTCGAAGCTTGGCGTATTTGGAACGAATAATTCGCTTTGAAAAGCGAGAGTAGAAAAGCAAGTTTGCTAGGATTTTATGCTGAGCCGTAATAGAAATTTTTACAAATATTAACAATAGAGATTTATGAAAACAGAATTGCCAGAAAACGCCTATCGTCCTTTGGAGGATGGCGAAGTGTACGAACCGGTGATGTCGCCCAAGAAAGTGTATCCCGAGGCGAATGTTTGGTCGGTTACCTGGGGTTTGCTTATGGCTGTACTTTTCTCAGCTGCAGCGGCTTATCTAGGTTTGAAAGTGGGACAGGTTTTCGAAGCAGCCATTCCCATTGCTATTATCGCACTTGGTCTTTCCAGCGTTACCAAGCGTAAAAATGCTTTGGGCGAAAATGTCTTGATTCAATCTATCGGTTCTTGTTCAGGTGTGATTGTGGCCGGTGCTATTTTTACCTTGCCTGCGCTCTACATTTTGCAAGCCAAGTATCCCGACATGACAGTGAATTTCATGCAAGTATTCCTTAGCTCTTTGTTGGGCGGTATTTTGGGCATCTTGTTCCTGATTCCTTTCCGTAAGTATTTTGTATCGGATATGCATGGTAAATATCCTTTCCCCGAAGCAACTGCTACTACTCAGGTACTTATGTCGGGCGAAAAGGGTGCCGGACAAGCTAAACCATTGATCTTCGCAGGTCTTATCGGTGGTTTGTACGATTTTATCGTGGCCACTTTCGGACTTTGGACCGAAAACTTCACTTCTCGCGTATGTGCGTGGGGTGTGGCTTTGGCCGAAAAAGCCAAGTTGGTTTTCAGTATCAATACCGGCGCTGCTGTGTTGGGTCTGGGTTATATCGTGGGTTTGAAATATGCAGCCATCATTACCATTGGTTCGGCTTTGGTTTGGTTCGTTATCGTTCCGCTTTTGCCTTTGTTGGGCGATGATTTCCTGCAGATGCTCAATCCTGCCGTTACCGATGTGGTGGCCAATATGTCTCCC
>JAEIGA010012814.1_pt1 | contig 12749 bp, 21 predicted proteins | sample 9270691 | NCBI WGS metagenome assembly JAEIGA01 (sample SAMN17057246, study PRJNA624740) | gut metagenome | biome: biome; isolation source: fecal sample | host: Bos grunniens | place: China: Xizang | collected 2019 | reverse complement strand
TAACAATAGTGGATTGGGAATGACGACATATTTAGGCGAAAAAGCAGTTGGAATTGGAACAATAAAAGCGACCAAGGCAGTTGCCGGCGATGTTCTGCACGATGAAACACTTGTTGGAAACGGTAATACCGAACCGCTAGGCGTTGATAAACAAGTTATTGCGACAACTAATCAGGTTGGCAATTTGGCAACGACACTGCATGCAGCGATTGAAGCGCAGGCGGAAGCAATAGCGAAGACACGTGAAAACAGTGTTAAGAAGTCTGGCGACACAATGACTGGGGATTTAGTGCTTGATGGGCATGGTGCGTCAGGTGTAGGCCCTGAAATAAAATTCGTTGGTCTTGGTTCTAACCCTTCGTACGGCAAAGAGTACATGACAACAATTAGCACGTTCAGAGGGAGCGGTTTCAGTATTAAAGATTATCTTAACGGCGACGTTCGAAATGTATTAAATTTTAGCGATGGCTTTTGGGGGTATTCTTATATAAACGACAAGATGTTAAATAGTGGCACTACTTTGTACCCATGGAAAACCACTTACACACAAGTATTAAATGCAGGCTACAGAGTTGTTGGGGACTCCTCGAGTGAGTCTAGCGGTGACCTAATCGTTCCGTTCGAAGGTGGCACATTGGCACGTATAGAAGATTTGAGCGATGTTCGCGCAGACATGAACGAAAAAGATTCCGAACTGGAATATATGATTACAGAACACGCAGAAGAATTGACAACCTTGCGTGGGAATCAGGCATCGTTGGGCGACCAAGTATCTAACATTGAAAGTAAGATTCCGGAATCCGCGTCAGAAACAAACCCACTGATAACCAAACAGCAGTTATTAGACGAAGAGATGGATATTCGTGATGACTACAACGGTATGATTTCCGAACTACAAACACAGATTACAGCGCAAGCAGGGGAAATTGCTAAACTTGATTCTGAAAAAATAGACAAGAACCAAGGCACGATAAACGCAGGGAAGTACCTGATGGTTGGTGATGACGGTATTGTTGGTTTGACTGATTCTGGTGGTGGCGGTGGTGGAATCGCTAACGTGATTCATGATTCAACATTGACAGGCGCAGGTACTGACACAAGTCCATTGGGGTTGTCAACAGCAATTAAAGACGAGATTGCCGACGCCAGAGACGATATAAATGACTTGCAGACGCAAATTGCTGATGCCCGAGATGATATAAATGACTTGCAGACGCAAATCAACACAAGAACACGTGTAATCATAAGGCGGTGGGAATAATGGCAACGTACTTGGGTAACACAAAATTAAATGCAGTTCTGATGACGGAAACAACGCCACAGGATGTTATTGACATAATTGAAAACGAACCGCCTGCGGATTGCGTACTGCCAGATGCTATAAAGGGTATAAAATCATACTTTTTTAGCGAAAACAAATCGTTAGTATATTTTGACAGCAACAACGCAGAAGAAATAGGACAACACGCATTTAATGGTTGCACAGCAACAAGTATTACATTGACGAACAAGGTTAAGAAAATCGGCTATCGTGCGTTTGCTAATATGGGCAACTGGAACTATCGTGATTTCTCAATGGTGGAACTAAATAAAGATATGGCAAGTGCCAATGAACATAATCCAAACAACGGTTTCTATGGGTGCAACTTTGGAAACAACACCTATCTGCCAAATGGTTTTATGAGCCAATGTTCACATTTGAACACAGATTATTTGGATTTTTCAAAGTTTATTTACATTGGTAGTACTTCGGCTTATTCGCATCCAAGTTATGATGACCCAGATTTTAAGCGCATCAATATTTCAAGTGCGACCACAATCGGTGCAAGTGCATTTTACAACCGTGGGCATTTGGAAGAAATTATATTTAATCCAAACGAAACTTATACAATAGGCGACCAAACATTTAGTTTTGCTAGTCAGGCGCAACGTGATAAATTTGGCGATGTTCTAACAGATGTTTATATGGACAAAGTAAAAACAATAGCAACACGTGCATTCAGATACCGCCAATCGTTGAAGAACGTCTATATCGGTGCAGATTGTACAAGTATAGGAACAACAGCGTTTGAATACTGCACACAGGCGGATTTGGTTATAAGAATAAACCAACCGAAAGACAATATTAAAGGTGCGCCTTGGGGTGCGACCAATGCAACAATAGTATGGGAGGGTTGATATGATTTACTTGGGTGACAAGAAATTAGCATCGGTAAATATCGTACCAGTTCTGCCAGAAATGTACCGTAAGATATGTGCTGGCCCAGATACAGGCGAACTGCGGATACCAGACGAAATAAAAAGATTACGTAACAATATATTGCAAGGCGGTCAATGGACAAACATTGATTTGAACAATGTAGAAGAGTTTGGTGCGCAAGCATTATACGGTTGCAATCAAATAACTGATTTGAAGTTGTCCAGCAAGATTACCAAGATTGGAAGTCAAGCGTTTTCAGGTATGTCAAAATGGGCTTATCGTGATTATTCGCAGGTGACACTTACAGCCAATATGGCAGGCGCACAACGTGACACATACACTGGAATTATTGGTTTTATGTTTGGTGATAACACGTATGTTCCGAGTTATTTTGCACACTATTGCAATACACTGGATACAAACTATATTGATTTATCAAAAATTGTAGAATTTGCAGAAGGTGCGTTTAGTGGGCATCCAGATTATCCAAACGATTTATTTACCCACCTTAATCTTTCAAGTGCAAGAATAATAGGCAGTAGTGCATTTGCCAGACGACAGGCGATGACAGAGATTATTTTCAACCCCAACGAAACATACACGATTGGTTCTGGTGCGTTTGGTTTTAGTAGCCAAGCACAGTTTGATAAGTTCGGTTCTAAACTTGAACACTTATATATGGACAAGGTAGAAACGATTGGGCCTTATGCGTTTAGATGTCAGCAGGCATTAAAAACAGTATATATCGGTGCAGATTGCACATCTATAAACACATTGGCATTTGAAGGTTGCATACAAGACGATTTAGTTATTACAATAAATCAACCACAGGACAATATCAAAGGCGCACCGTGGGGCGCAACTAACGCAACAATTATTTGGAACGGATAACACAAGGAGTAAAACTATGCAAATCATACAAAGACTTAGACTGATAGCGGATGAAGGTAAGGTTCTGACTAACGGTGTTATAATCGGCAAGGTTATAGATTGTGCAGTTGGGGAAGAAACACAATGGACAGAAATAGACGAACCTGCACCAGAAGAAGAAATCACAGCAGAAGGGGAATAACATGGCACAAGCTGACACGGTTCTTAGAGATTTTATTCTAAATGTCTTGTCGGACGAAGAGTTTCAAAAGTTGGCTGAAAAAGACGGCAACCAACTGTACTTTACCGACTTGATTGAATATTACACCAAGAAAGAAGCACAGGCGTTGATGACGTTATTCCGTGGGCAATTCGCCAACTGGGAATCCGTGCCGACTTCTATCGCTGATTATGCGTCAGATTTTGCTGGAAGTAAAACACCAACGCAAAACAATATTATGGTTGTAAAGGATGCGTCGGGGTATGCCACAGATGCGTGCGATATTCTGACCCACGTTCAATCAACAGGTACGCAGTATATCAATCTGGGTATTATACCGACAGTTGGTATGAAATACGTTGCGAGTTTCCAAGCAAGCAATAGCACATCAGGTACAATATTCGGTACAGACGGTTGCGATATGCACGTATATCAAGGCGATAAAAACCCCGTCACAGAAGTAAATATTGGCGCATCCACATTGAATACGATTGGTGTTTCAAGCGGTTTTGATGTAAACTACGAACTGACGGTAAAAGAAAAAGGTGTTGTTTCCAAAGCATCAAGTATAACGCTTTCTAATCCGTACAGTGGTGACTTGCCAGCAACAGAAATGTATCTGTTAGCAAAGAATACCGCAGACACTGCGACTGATTTCAGTGCGTGTATTGTTAAAGGGTTCAAAGTTTATGAAGGCGAAACCTTATTGATGGACTTGGCACCAGCACGTCGTGTACTGGACGGGGCGATTGGTTTTATAGACAAGATAACCAACGTTTTCTATGAAAATCTGGGTGCAGACCCGTTGATTGCTGGTAATGTTGTATCTGGTGGCGAAACACCGACGGACACAAATGGTTCTTGGTTGTTTATATACAACGGCGATTGGAACGACGATGGCAAGTCTGGGTGGACACCTGCGTTTGCGTTAGGTGGTGGCACTGGTGGCGCAGGCGTAGATTCGGTTAACGGAAAGACAGGTTCGGTAACTTTGACAGCAAACGACGTTAATGCGTACACCAAGGAAGAAGTGGATGCAAAGGTTAGCAGTGGCGGAACGTTGCCTACACGATATGTTGCGGCCATCAATGGTAAGACAGGCGAAGTATTCTTAGGCTGTCGTGAAATCGGCACATATACAACAGAAGAAATTGATGCAAAGATAGATGAAAAAATTGGACAAAACGAGTTAAAAGACGTATTTGAAACTATATATCCTGTTGGGTCTATATATATTGGCACACAAAGTACGTGTCCAATGAGTATTATATTGCCAAATTCTTCTTGGGTTCTCGTTTCTTCTGGGCGCGCATTATGGACAGGCGACGGTTCAAACGCAAACACAACGATTGAAGCAGGGTTACCGAATATTAAGGGCCAGATGAAGGGTGGGCTGAGATGTTATGAAACAAATGGTGCTTTCAGAACATTGAGTAATTATAACACAGCGCCTAACGACTACGATTATGGGTCTGTGGCAGGAATCGAGCTTGACGCTTCTATTTCTTCGCCGATATATGGCAACAGCGACACAGTACAACCGCCTGCTTATGTAGTAAATGTGTGGAGAAGAACCGAGTAATAATAAAACAGCCAAAGGAAGTTGAATATGCCAACGAATAGAAATGTTATAGACTTTAAGATACACAACCTGACCGAAGAGCAGTTTCAAGAATTAAAAGATGCTGGGCAGATAGACCCGAATGCTCTTTACTGCACGCCTGATGAAACAGTTATGAAGTTTGAAGAATTGGGCGAACGTATAGACACTGCGAACGAACGCATAGACACTAAACAAGACGTTGCAACAGCGATAAATTATAGTCATGTCACAAACTGCATTACAGAAATTCCACAGGATATCAAACTGGAATTAGCTGATGGGGTGTTGACATTAAAGGCGGGGTCAAAGATTTATGTACCAAACGGCGCAGATGTGTTTGATGTTGTGACGATTGCAAAAGATATTGTTGTAGGTTTTGCATCTGAAACTCAACAATTTATGTTGTTTTATAATATGACTGCCGATGGCGTATGGTACGCTAACTTAAACGAACAACGTTCGGGGGACACAAACCCAAGTGATTTATACGGGTTCTTTTATAATACAGCGGACAATAAAGTGTATTATTTAAGACGAACAACAACGCCAGATGACGCGAATTTTTCATTGCCAATAGCAATAATAACAGTATCAAATGGCGTGGCATCAAGCATAGACCAAGTATTTAATGGATTTGGTTATATCGGCTCAACAGTATTTGCTTTGCCGGGGGTTAAAGGTTTGATTCCAGATGGTAGAAATGCAGACGGAAGTTTGAAGAGTATTGAAGTTGCTGTAAATAACGTTGCTATAAACGACACCCGCCAAAGGGGTAATGATACAGGGACTCTTAGTATTGCCGGTAAAATATCATCTTGGGATACTGGCTCATTGTTTACTGATTATTACCCAGCCCCTGCTACTGGTAGTTGGTGGCTTGTGTATGACACAAAGAAAAATGTATATTTTCAATCAGATGATGGCGGTGCATATTTTGAGGTTAGAAGAACACCGTTTGGCAATTGGAGAAAAGAAGGAAACAAAATCACAAATTTCACACCAAAAACCACATTCCACGCAGTTGATTATAACGATTTAACAAGCACGACCGCCATAGCAGCACCAGCGGGTATAGTTTCTGCATTTGCAGGCAAAACAGCTCCTTCTGGTTGGTTAAAATGTGACGGTTCGGCGGTATCACGAACAAGATATGCAACGTTGTTTGCGGCGATTGGCACACTGTATGGCGCAGGCGATGGCAGTACAACATTTAATTTGCCTAATTTAATAGGACGAGTGCCTTTTGGTATGGATGTGCAGAACGTAGGTCAAAGCACAAACGGTGGGTTACCAAACATTACAGGTGCATTTAGTATTGGTGGCGACTTCGAATCAGCATCAGGAGCATTTAGTGGTTCTTCTACTGGATTCAGGGGTGCAGAGAATACAGGTTCAGACGGCGGATATGTTAATTTTAACGCATCTCTCTCAAATGGAATGTACGGCAACAGTTGGTACAATGGTACACGAGTTGTTCCTGCATCTGTCTTTATGACTTACTGTATTAAATATTAAGGAGTATTCCAATGAAAGCATATCAATACGATTCAGAAACAAAAAAATACATAGGTGAAATTGAACGCCAGATTGACCCGTTGGAAAGTCAGGCGCAAGGCAAAGATATTTATTTAATGCCTGCGGATTCAACCGATATTGTGCCACCAGAAGCGAAAGACGGATACGATATTGTGTTTAATGGTGCAGACTGGGAATACAAAGAAATTCCAAAAGAGCCAGAACCAGAACCGTACGAACCAACGGAACTTGAAAAGAAGTATAAAGAACTGTGGGAAACGGAACAGAAACTTCGAGCCTTGGACTATATCGGCGTAAAGATTGCCACAGGTCGTGCAACAATCGAAGAATACGCAGATGAAATCGCAGAAATGTCAAGATTGGCAGACAAGGTTAATCAGTTACGTGCCGAAATCAAAGAATTAGAAAATGAAAAACTGGATTAAACAACTTTTATCAGACATAAATGGACTGCCCTCGACCAGACTTCATCTGGCGTGGGCTATGTTCTTTGCGTTAATTATAGCCTTGACTACAAAAGCAAGCGATGCTACAATAGGACTAATCATAGGGGGAATTACTGCTTTGGCCGGTCTTTCTGTGGTTGACAAGAAAAAGGAGTAGCCGATGAAAGAAATTTGGAAAAAATGTTGGGGCGAATTTAGCGAATGGTTTAGCGGTCAGTGGAAGCATGCTTGGGAATTGTTGAGTGTTTCAATAATCGGTTTGATTCAAGCGATATTTGCGTGGTTAAAAACAATCGTTGGTGGTGCATTTGCAGGGTTATGGAAATTGGTTATCAAACCTGTTGGCAAATGGTGCTGTGATAAAATAATTGAATGGATAAAAAACATATAATGACAAATGGAATCGTTAAAATTGCTATTTTGGTTGGTCTGTGCGGGGCTTGTTGGTATATGGCTTACAGGTTGGGCGTGTCTAATTGCCGAGAAGATATTGCGACGGAAACAAACAAAGTTCAGCAAATGGTTCAAGAGTCTGATAGAAACATCACAGAAAAGGTTCTGTCTGATTCTCACGCTAATAACCTGCGTTGGATGTGCGAAAACTACAAGCGTGCAGATTAAACCTGTATGTCCGCCAATGTTGCGTGAAGCGACATATAAGGCGATGCAGGCAGATGAAGTTGCGGATTATCGTATAGCAGTGGAGAAATGCCGTGTATTTCAGTGAAAAAGAAATGTTTTGCAAGTACGACCCAAAAGAATTGCCTGATGGGATTATTAGCAATCTGATGGAATTGCGTGCAAGATTGAATCAGTTAGGGTTCAAACCACCGAGAGTATTTACTTGCACATATAGAAGCCCAGAACATAATGCACGTGTAGGTGGCGCAAAGAAATCAAGTCATTTGACAGGTTGTGCGTGCGATATAGCGGACAGTGATGGGTTATTAAAAGATTATTTGCGTACCAATCCAGAGTTGTTAGAAGAATGTGATTTGTATGCAGAAGATTTTGACAGTACGAAAGGGTGGGTGCATTTGTCCACACGTCCAAGTAAAAGCGGAAAACGTATATTCAAACCATAGGAAAGCAGTATGGATTTAGAACAACTGATTAAATTATCAAAAGCTGTTGCCAGACCTTATGTGTGGGCAGTAGGAATATTATCCATCTTGTTATTTGGTTCGATTTGTGGCAATATATATCAAGCGACAAAGGAACGCAATATAACAATAGAGCAAGAGAACATAGAATCTAACGACAACATAAATGGGATTATTGAATAATGGCTAATAAAATTAAAGTATCTTATCGTGGCAATGCCAACATTAAAATCAAACAGATAAACAGAAAATTTGCATCTGCTACGCCAAAATCAAAGAAAGCATAGATGAACATAGAAAACCGTGCGACAAAGATTATGCTTAAAAATATGCCGCCTTATATGGTGGAAGAACTTGTCGCTCTGTATAAAATACCAAGTCCATATAAAGAAATACTTATTGCGTGTTGTGTAAAAGACCTGCCACAATTCAAGGCTATGAGTTGGATTGCAAAAGAATACCAAATACATATAGAGTTCAGGACTTATAAACGCAAACTTGCGGAAGCATTAGAGAAATTCCGTATCGCACATATTTATTACAAAGAGCATTGACTTTTTGTTAAAAAGAATTATATATAATAATGGTGCTAACCCAGACTTGTCATCTGGGTTTTTTTGCACTTTATTGGCACTTCTTTGGCACTTCTTTGGCACGATTTTTTAATAATTTTCCGTAATCATATTAACTGTAAACAAAGAGGTTAGTATGAACAACTATGCTTTTACACCTTATCAACCGCCTGCAATGCGACTGGCTCAGATGGAACAGCAGTTCGCACAATCGCAACCGCAGGTTATTCAAAACTTACAAGGCACACAGCCACAGGTGCAGTGTTTCTTTGTGTCCGCTCAATCTGATTTGTTAAATATTCAACTTATGCCCGGCACTGTCCACATCGGCATCAACAAGGCAACCCACGAAATCTATATCCGCCAGTGGAATATGGACGGCAACATTGAATTTGAAATCTATAAGAAAGAAAGCGGAACAGAACAAATGCCAGAAATCCGTGCGATTATGGCGAAACTAGAAGCAATAGAAGAAAAAATAAAGGGACAGGGAAATGAATCCATTACAGCAATTACTTCAACAGGCAATGTCGGGGTCGTTTCAGGGAACACCTATGATGCAAATATATAACCAAATGTTGCGTGGGAAAAATCCCAAAGCCCAAATGGAAACTCTGTTGAACTGTGCCAAATCAAAAGGCATAGACATCAACGAGAAAAGATTCACCGAAGATGATTTGAAATCTCTCGGTTTGAGATAGTCCCCGAAAGGGTTGAGAACTTTTAACCAAGAGAAAACAAAATGGAAAAATACTCTTTATCCGACATTGCGGCGGTCATTGGAAACAATGGTTATCCTGCAATGCCTGTCCTGATGGGCAATGGATTTGGCGGCTACGGTAGTGGCTTAGGTGGCGACTGGCTGGGTTTAATCTTGCTGGCGTTAATCTTTGGCGGTGGCTGGGGCGGCGGCTTCGGCGGCGGATTCGGCGGTGGCAATGGTGCGTTCGGCACTGCGGCACTGGCACAAGGATTTGCTGACAACCGTGTATTGGCGAAGTTAGACGGAATTACACAGGGCTTGTGTGACGGCTTCTATGCTCAAAACACAAATCTGCTGACTGGGTTCAGTTCTATCGGCAACCAGATTGCAGAAAACCGCTTTGCTGCCCAACAGTGTTGCTGCGAAACAAACCGCAATATAGATGCAGTTCGTTTTGACAACCAAAAGTGTTGCTGCGAAATCACCAATGCGATACATCGTGAAGGCGAAGAAACACGTGCTTTGATTAACGCTAACACAATGCAGAATCTGCGTGATAAGTTAGCAGACAAAGACCGTGACTTGCAGACAGCAAACTTCCAGTTGTCGCAACAGGCACAAAATGCAACGTTGATTAACACTCTGCGTCCATTCCCAACACCATCGTATATCACTTGCAGCCCTTATGAATCTGCTCGTGCTAATCACGGCTCATACGGCTGTGGTGGGTGTGGCTTTGGCTACTAAACAGTTTGGTAGGGGCTAATCCTTCCAGCCCCTGCCGATAAAACATAGGAGTGTTGAAAATGGATTGTTGCTATAACCCTTACTTCCACAAAGGCACGGCATTGACCGCAGGTGCTGACAGTGTTGAAATCACAATAACCAACCCGACCAATGTGTCCGACTTGGATTGCTTTGAGTTTGTGTTGTGTGTGAATCCAAACACCGTTGTCACAGGCGACCCTTTGCCATACACAATCAACGTAAATGGCACAGCAGTTGCATTGTTAAACAACCTTGGCATACAAATAAACACTAACCGTTTACAGCCACGCAAACGCTACTTCGGTAGATATGTTGTAAATGGTCTTGGTGGCGCAACGTATGTCATATTGCAAAACACACCTGACTGTATCGCATTCGCAAGATAGGAGAACTACTATGAACGACTATATCAGACGTATGACAGATGAAGCACGTAACTATGTACAACGTGATTATGAATCTCGTGTTCGTCCACACTTGTCAGCAACAGGCGAGCAGCCTTTGCATAAAAGCAAGGAAGTGGCGGAAACGTTGAAAGCATTGTTGGAATTAGCTTACGCAGTTGAAACTGTTATGAAAGAAGACAAGCATAAAATGTAATGAAAAATGTATTGTTTTTTTTAGCAAACTCTGCTACAATTCTGTATAGAAAAGTAGCAGGGGTTGTCGTGCAAGGATTAAAAACTTTTTGGAATAATTGGAACTGGATGCTGCCAGTGGCTGCCTTGCTGTTGTCAGGGGTTACATGGTATTATAAAACAACGACAATCAATCCAGCACGAATTACAAATTGTGAAGAAAAATTATCGGCACATATAACAGAATCAGAAGCCAGATTAAAAAAGATTGAAGCGGAATACAATGATGTAAAATTATCGCTAACAAGATTAGAAGCAATGATGAATATATCTTTACAAGATTTAAGTATTATGAAGGGTTACATAACAGGCGAAGCGCATCATAAATAGGGGGCAATGTCGCCCTTTTTTTATAGGAGAAAAACATGAGAGAGGATTTTGAAATATATACAATAAGATGCCAAGATGGCAAAATTCGTTATGCTTTTAACGTAGAATATTATGGGCATTATGTTTGCGACACTATGGAAGCAGCAGAACAAAAGGTTATTAGAGTCAGACAACAGGTCAAACAACGCTTGCAAGAGATAGAAAGGCAAAATAAAGAATATTATAAAAAGTTAGAACAAAAACAAAACAAACTATTGATGGCTCTTAAAGAAGCGAAAATCAGCGACAAAGAATATCGTGTTGCACACGCAGAAGAAATACGAATTCGCAAACAAAAAATACGCTCTATGATTTTCAAAGGCTACACCAATGAAGAAATTATGTTGCGTCATCCAGAATTTCCACTACGTTCAATATCGCATATTCGTTCTGCTATTGAAAAAGCTAGCTCTCTATAAAATCATATTGGGGATATTTATATTCAAATATTTTTTTCTTAAGTTTATACACATCTGTCTTTATGCCTTTGCAGTCCTCAACAATCTGCCTCTCGTCTTGCGTATAGGTAAAGTCTGCGACGTATTCTATCTGCCTTATCTTCTTGCCTTTGTTGTTCATATAACTTTCTTGCAAAACGAATCGCTGTTGTTCTTTTAAGTTTGATATAAGCCCTTGTTCCTGCATGCTTTTTAAGACCATTGCCCTATGAGCTTCTTTTTTAGAGTCATAAGTTTTGTTGCCAACGGTTGTTTTTATTGCGCCGTATTTGTTAGCATGTGTGCCAGTCACTAGCTGCCGATATTGCTGTGCAGACATTGAATAAAAAAATTGTCTTTTAGGTATTGACATTTTATTTATTTTAATCTATAATAATAGTACTTCTTTAGTTGAATCGACGAGCCGCTCCCTCCTTTTAATTCTATCTTTTGGCTCGTCTTTTTATTTTAGCAACCTTTCTAGAACTTTCAGTATAGCCGAACACTTTTCGTAATTAGAGTTAGCTGTATACCAAGAATCGTAATCTTCTTTTTCTTGGCAGTGCTGCATGCATTTTAAGCTAAATTCTGATAAGTTCTTCCAGAATTTAATCTCGTCTAGAATCTTTTGTTGAATTGGCATTTAAGAACTCCCTTGCTTTTTTTACAATGTATTCAGCCATATACTCCCTATCTTTACAGAACCTTACCTGAATACCATATCTGTGTTGAAAACTATGAAGACTCTGTATTATCATGTCGAATTTTTTTATCCAGCCATGTTTCATACAATACGAAAACAGTATAGACGGACTATGTTCTATCAAAAGATATTTTTCTTCAAAAACACGCATCCTATCTAATTCTCTTTCGAACCTTTCTCTGCCTTGGCACAACGTTCCTACCAAGTCGGGCACGCTCTTCCTCTCACATGTCCATACATCTTCATAGCCAGAGATGCTGTAGTCCCCCGTCCGAAGCCCTTTGCGAACCGTATTAACGCCTCTAAACTTGTCAAACGAAAGACTAAGCTGTTCTCTGGAATCGACCAATATTGTTATTTCTTTTGTCATGGCCTAGAACGGGACAAAATCTTCTACTTGTGAAACTTCTTGCGCTGGCTCTTGCTTAATTTCTTTTGCTGTCAAAGACACAGACAGATACTTACCGCCATTACTTGTAACTTTAACCCAGCCCGAAGCCCAGTATTCTTTACCTTCAACGGTCATGCTGCCCTTGTAATCAGGGTGTGTTTCTTTTTCTTTACGGTCGTTCTTAAATAAT
>JAEIGA010012813.1_pt1 | contig 12750 bp, 12 predicted proteins | sample 9270691 | NCBI WGS metagenome assembly JAEIGA01 (sample SAMN17057246, study PRJNA624740) | gut metagenome | biome: biome; isolation source: fecal sample | host: Bos grunniens | place: China: Xizang | collected 2019 | reverse complement strand
TATTTACTTTGCCTCTTTTTCTATTTCGTCTTCAACGAGGTGAATCTTGTCGAGGATTACCTTGGCGTCGAGTTTGAGCTTCTCGACCTTCTGACGCATTACATCGACAAGGCTTGCGCCTTTCTTGTTCGATACGCTAAGGAAACCTATGTTGTTCTCGTATGTTGCAATCTCGTTCTTCATTGCCTCGTACTGGCGGATGAGGTGGTCGCGCTCGCGTTGCAGGCTGTTGCCGTTCTTGCCGATGTTGTTGCGGAAGTTGGCGAGCTTGCGCTCGTTGGCATTGACGTGGAGCTGCTCATAGAGCGCATTGGTGGCTTCGCGGTACTCTTTGTAGAGTTTGTCTTTCTCCTTGAAGGGGACAAAGCCTATGCTGTTCCACTCCTGTGCAAGTGACTGTAGTTGCTTGGTCTGTTCGGAGCCCGGCAGGCTGGTGTCTATTGACTTTATTTTCTCTATCACTGCGCGTTTTAGCTTGAGGTTCTCCTGCTCGACATTGCGTTGTGACGATGTTGCGGCGTTGCGGCGCTCGAAGAAATAGTCGCAAGCGCTGACAAAGCGTTTCCATAGTATCTCGGAGTGCTTCTGTGCCACGGCGCCAATCTCCTTCCACTCTTTCTGTATTTTGGCAAGCTTGTCGGCTGTTGCCTTCCAGTCCTCACTGTCCTTGAGGGCCTCGGCCTGTTCGCAAAGTTCCTTCTTGCGTTCGAGGTTCTTGGCGAGTGTGCTCTTGGCCTCTTTGAAGAATTCGCTTTTCTGTACAAAGAAGTGGTCGCACGCTGCGCGGAAACGCTCGAATATCTTGAGGTTCATCTTCTGTGGTGCAAAGCCTATCTCCTTCCACGCTGCCTGCAAATCGAGGATTTGCTGTGTGGCATTGTTCCAAGCCTGATAGTTAGTGAGGGCGGCAAGGTCCATCTGCTCAATCTGTTCGCAGATGGCAGTCTTCTTGTCGAGGTTCTCCTGCTCCTTCTCTTTCTTTGCCTCGAAGTGGTCCTGATGACGGCGGTTGACAATTGTGGATGCTGCCTTGAAACGGTTCCACACCTCCTCGCGTAAGTCGGGGGCTACAGGGCCTGCCTCGCGGAATTCGTTGTGCAACTGTTGCAACTGGCGGAATGCGCCAATGACATCGGTGTCCTCGGCAAGTGCCTCGGCCTGCGCGCAGAGCATTGTCTTTATCTCGAGGTTCTTCTTGAAATCGTATTCGCGGAACTCGCTGTTTATCTTCAATACATCGTAGAACTGCTCGCCGAGCAACTGGTACTGCTTCCATAGTGGGGCTACCTGGCTCTGTGGAATGTTCTTGATCTCTTTCCAGGCTACCTGCACTGCACGGAACTCATTTACCTCGGGGGTGCCTTGTGCTGCCTTCTCCACGAGTGCCTGCAACTGCTCGAGCAGCTGCTGCTTCTTCTCAAGGTTCTCCTGCATCTCCTTTTCCTGTGCTGCCAGCCAGGCGTTGCGCTTTGCCTTTATCTGGCCCAGATGCTGCTTGAAGGCTTCTTCGAGTTCGTCGGGCTGTGGTACAAAGAGGGCTTCCTCGCCACCCTGTGCGATATGCTCCTTGAGGGCTGCCTCAATCTCGGTTGTGCGCATACGGTAGAACTGTATCTTCAGGGCTTCCACCTCGGCTTTGCTGTTGAGCGCATCGTCGCTCTCGGCTATTGCCTGGAGTCGCTCGATGATTTCCTGACGGCTTGCCGGTTTTGCGACTTCGGTTTCGTTCACTGCATCCTCTGCTGGTACTTGTGGAGTCTCCTCGTTGATGCTGTTCTGCTCTGTAATCTCAGTCGTAGCGGCATTGACAGCCTCATCAGGAGTACTCGCAATGTTCAACTCTTGGGGCTGAACATTCGATTTAATACTTTCGCTCATTCTTTTTTATTTTTTTGTTTATAAAAAATACAATGCAAAAAAACAAAGTGGCTCTCCATTATCTGCAACGAAAAGCCCGCTTGTTTCTCTGCCATTTCTGCAAATATAATGTTTATTTTAGGAAACTGTTTAAAATTCTGCTAAATTTTATTTCAGCTTCACATCGACTATGCAGGGGAAGGCATAGCTGCGGTCGTTGCGCAGGTTGAGGCTGCGGTGCAGGTCGGCGATGGTGCGACGGGGCTTGATGCGCGCAATCTTCTTGCCTTTGTGGCGGATGGTGACTTTCTTGTCAAGGTTTACAAGACGGTCGTTGAGGTAGATTGTGAGTTGTGTGTAGTCGCACTGCTCTATGTTGATTTCATTGCCCTCGATGTTGGCAATGACGGTCTTGCCCTGTTCTACCTCGTCGGCCGGTGCTGTGAGCCAGCTGAAGTGCTGGCGGGTGACGAACTCCTGTCGCCATACAATCTCCTTGGGGTAGGGGATGCGGCGGTATTGTGCCATCCAGCCAATAGCTGCGGTGTCGACACGGTCCATCCAGTGCCCTTTGTCCTTGATGATGTTGTTGCTGTGGATGTACTTGCCGGGGTGCGCTGCACCGAGCGAGTCCATCACCTGTGCCTTTTCCTTTGCAAGGATGTTGCGGTCGTAGTAGTGGTCGTTCTCGCCCATCCAAATCATATATGGGGTGTTGATGAGGTTCACCTGTGATGACTCACCGGGGTGGCCTGCCATCATAGAGGCGGCAGCCCACTTGTCGGCCATTCGGGGTGCAAGGCGCCATACTCCGTCGCCGCCGGCCGAGTAGCCGAGCAGATAGACCTTGTTGGGGTTCACACCCTCAAAGACTACGCAGGCTCTGATGACATCCTCGATGAGCTCGTCAAGTCCCTTTCGATGCCACAGGTCCGATGTGTTCCACGGTGCGCGTGGGGCAATGTACACACCTTCTGCGGGTTCGTAGAGGTATATCTGGTTCATCCATTGCTCGTCGTTGACCTCCTTGGGGCAGTGGCCGCCACCGTGCATCGAGATGTAGAGGCTGCGTCCGTCCCTGGGTGCATTGCCAAATACGCGACAGGCGCAGGCGAGTTTGATGGAGTCGTGGGTGATGGTCATTCGCTTCCATTGGTTACCAAGCTCCTTGGCGCTCTTTCTGAGCCACAATGAGTCGATGATGTAGGCCGCTTCGTCGCACTCCGTCCTGCTAAGCGGCTTGTTGGCGAATGCCTGCTGGGCGAGCTCGCCCTTGGGGGCTTTGAGCCATTCGCCGAATTCCTGAATCTGTGCGTTTGAAGTGCCTGGTGCAAAAAGCAACAATGCCGCAATGGCGGCAATTATTGTTGTGATTTTTTTTCTTTTCATTTTTTTATGACATTATTTGACTCAGCATCATTGAAATTATCATATAGAATGTCATTCCGCTGAGGTCGTTTATAATCTGTATGAATGGTCCCGTGGCAACGGCAGGGTTTATGTTTATCCTTTCGAGTACCATTGGGATGAATGTGCCGAAGCCCGACGCGAAAAGCACGACAACGAAAAGGCTGAGTGGCACGGCAAGGGTGACGATGTCAAATGCACCGTATATGCAGAAATTGTAGATATATACCATCAGTGACAGTATGGTGGCATTTATTATAGCTACAACCATCTCTTTGAGTATGTGCCTGAATATGTGCTTGGAGTTCAGTGAGTTGTTGGCAAGGCCCTGGACGGCGATGGCCGACGATTGGGTGCCCACGTTACCTCCCATACCGGCAAGCAAAGGGATGAAGAGTGCCATCTCGGGGTGGCTGCCCAGTGTGTTGGTGAAGCAGTTGAGCAGCAGTGACGAGCCGATACCTCCCAGCATACCGATGATGAGCCAGGGGAGGCGTGCCTTTGTCTGCACGAAGACATTATCGCTGGTTTCGACATCCTGTGCAAGACCGGCGGTGAGCTGCTGGTCGTGCTCGGTCTGTTCACGAACCTCGTCCATAATGTCGTCGACGGTAATCTGTCCCACAAGGCGGTTAATCTTGTCGACAACAGGTATTGCCACAAGGTTATACTTCTCGATGAGCATTGTAACCTCGTCGATGGGGGTGTCGACATCTACGCTGATTATCTTGGTGTCCATCACGTGCTTTACCTTTGAAACGGATGGGCTGGTAATCATCTTCTTCAGCGGGAAAAGACCGCAAAGGCGCTCGTCGTCGTCCACAACATAGATGTAGTATATGTCGTCGAGCTCCTCGGCCTGCTGTCGCATCTCCTTGAGACACTCGGGCATACTCCAGTTGGCGTTTACAACAACCATCTCGGTACTCATAAGACCACCGGCGGTGTCCTCGTCGTACTGCAGAAGGTCTACAATGTCGCCGGCAAGCTCAATGTCCTGGATGTTGGAGAGAATCTCCTCCTGTTTCTCCTCGTCAAGGTCACGGATAATCTCGACGGCATCGTCGGTGTCCATATAGTTGACAAAGCGCTTTGCAATGGCCTCGGAGGGGAGTTCCTCGAGAAGGTCGTTACGCATATCCTCGTCCATCTCAATGAGGGCGTCGGCTGCTGTCTCGTTGTCGAGTTGGCGATAGAGGAAACGTGCCTGCTCGGTGGTGAGTTCAAGGCAAATCTCGGCGATGTCGGCAGGGTGCAGTCTTGACACCGCCTCCTGTACCATCACAGACTCCTTCTTCTCTATCAGTTCCTTTATGTGGTTGATGAATTCCTGTGTCATAAATCTCTGCTTTTATGCCAATTCGTTTTCAACTTTGTTTGTGAGTGCAATGAAATCCTCTATCGAGAGCTGTTCGGGGCGCTTGTCGAGGATGGGGTCGCTCAGCAGTGGCGACTCCTTGCCCACAATCTGCTGTATCGAGTTGCGCAGTTTCTTGCGTCGTTGGTTGAAGGTGCCCTTGACAATCTTGCGGAACAGCTCCTCGTTGCACTCCAACGATTGGCGGGTGTTGCGCTTCATCAATACCACGGCACTTTTTACCTTTGGCGGTGGTGAGAACACGTTCTCGTCGACGGTGAAAAGATATTCCACATCGTACCACAGCTGTATGAAGATGCTCAGGATGCCGTATGCCTTTGTTCCGGGCTTGGCTGCAAGGCGTTCGCCTACCTCCTTCTGTATCATTCCGCTGCAGTAGGGGATGAACTCCTTGTAGTCGAGCATCTTGAAGAATATCTGGCTCGAGATGTTATAAGGGTAATTGCCGATGAGCATAAATTGTTCGCCGGCGAACAGGCGGTCGAGGTGCATTTTAAGGAAATCGTCGGGGATGATGTTCTCCTCCTGCAACTGGGGCAGGTTGTTGCACAGGTAGGTTACCGACTCCTCGTCAATCTCCACAACCTTCAGCGGGTGCTGCTTCTCGAGCAGGAAGCGGGTGAGGACTCCCATACCCGGGCCTACCTCAAGGATTGGAATGCCGGGGCATACATCTACGGTGTCTGCAATTCTTTTTGCAATGGACAAGTCAATGAGAAAATGTTGTCCCAATCTTTTTTTTGCCGTAACTTCCTTCATCTCTGCCTGCTTTTTTATTAATTGTACTTAAAAAGCCGTTTTATTTTAATAATTACATTATCTTTGCAGTAATCGCAATGTTGCAAAGTTAACCAAAACAATTAAAAAGTTTCTAAAGTTGTGAAAAAGATTTTCAATTATACATTAAAAACCGTATTACCGATATTGCTGGGTGCATTCATCCTGTATATGGTGTATGATGATTTTGACTTTTCGCTGCTTTGGAAAGAACTGTGCGGGATGAACCTTTGGTGGTTTGCTGTCACCGTGTTCTTTGGCGTGATGAGCCACGTCATAAGGGGGTGGCGCTGGAAACTCACCCTTGCCCCTTTGGGGTATAATCCGTCGGCAGCCACTTGTGTGGACTCGGTGTATGTCGCGTATGCCGCGAATCTGGTGCTGCCGCGTGTGGGCGAGGTGTCGCGCTGTGTGATACTTGAGAGGAATGAGCACGTTCCTTTTGCACACGCTCTTGGCACGCTGGTGATGGAAAGGATGATTGACACGCTTATGGTGGTGCTCATTACCATTGTGGCGGTTGCCTTGCAGTGGCCGGTGTTCTGCGAGTTCATCAGCGAGGCAGGCATACAGGTGCCCGGCCGGGCTCTGTTCTCCACTCCGCGCGGTGTGCTCATTGCGCTGCTGTCGCTGGTTGCAATAGCTATGCTTTTCTTCCTTCTTCTGCGCAAGCTGGCCATCTGGCAAAAGATAAGGTCGTTCGCATCACGTTTCCTCGAGGGGCTCCTGTCGTTGAAAAAGATGAAGAACGGACGCCTGTTTGTGGTTGAGACGGTGGGTATATGGTTCTGCTATTTTATGCAGTTCTATCTCTGTTTCTTCTGCTTTGAATTCAGCAGCGGGCTGTCGGTAGCTGCCGGGCTGTTGCTGTTTGTGGGTGGAAGCATTGCGGTGGTTGTGCCCACACCCAACGGTGCGGGGCCGTGGCACTTTGTGATAATAAGCATTATGGTGCTTTATGGCATAACGACAACCGATGCCCAGGTTTTTGCGTTGATAGTACATAGCACACAGACACTGCTGGTGGCAATACTTGGCCTTTATGGCATTGCGGCATTGCAGCTCAGGAGCCTTAGGGCAAAGAGAAATTGATGAACGATAAATGTTTAATATATACAACTAAAGATTTTGAATTATGGCAATTACAATTAAAGATCTTCAGCCACGCGAGGTGTGGAAGCACTTCGAGGCGTTGACACAGGTGCCTCGCCCATCGGGCCACCTCGAGAAAATCCAGAAATATCTGCTCGACTTCGGCAAGAGTATCAATGTCCAGACTTGGCAGGACGAGGCAGGCAACATCATTATGCGCAAGCCTGCGACTCCAGGTCTTGAGAACCGCAAGGGTATAATCCTGCAGGCGCATATGGATATGGTGCCACAGAAGACTCCCGACAGCAAGCACGATTTCATCAACGACCCAATCACAACTGTTGTGAAGGGCGACTGGCTCTATGCCGACAATACGACACTTGGTGCCGACAACGGTCTTGGTGTTGCTGCCATTATGGCAATTATGGAGGACGATACATTGCAGCACGGTCCGCTCGAGGCTTTGATTACCGCTGACGAGGAGACCGGTATGTACGGTGCATTCGGCCTCAAAGGCGGCGAGCTTGAGGGCGAACTGCTGTTGAACCTCGACTCCGAGGAGGAGGGTGTCCTTTACATTGGCTGTGCCGGTGGTCTTGACATCTCGGCTTCTATGGAGTTTATGGAGGAGGAGAGCGATGATGCCGATGTTGCCGTGCGCGTTCAGCTTAAGGGCTTGCGTGGCGGTCACTCGGGCCTTGAAATCAATGCAGGCCGTGGCAATGCCAACAAACTGATGGCGCGTTTCGTGCGCGAGGCGATGGATGAACTTGCTGTGGTTCTTGCACGTTGGAATGGCGGCAATATGCGCAATGCCATCCCTGCAAGCTGTGAGGTAGTGCTCACATTGCCCGAGGAGGCTATCGACGAACTCAAAGAGATTGCTGCAAAGTACGAGGCTCTCTACAACAGCGAGTATGCTACAATTGAGGAGGGCATTACAATCACAGTGAGCGAGACCGAGATGCCCGAGACTGTGGTGCCACAGGAGATACAGGACAACCTTGTTGATGTAATCCTCGCTTGCCACGATGGCGTGTTGCGTTTCATCCCGACAATTCCCGATACTGTGGAGACATCAAGCAACCTCTCTATTGTGACCATAGGTGATGGCAAGGCCGAGATCAATATCCTTGCGCGCAGCTCTTGCGACACAATGAAGGAGTTCCTTGCATTGCAGCTCTCAAGCTGTTTCGCTATGGCGGGTATGAAGGTTGAACTGAGCGGCGGCTACAGCGGCTGGCAGCCAAATGTGAACTCTCCATTGTTGGCGGCTCTCAAGAGTGCATACAATGATATGTTCGGCAAGATGCCCGATGTGCGTGTAATCCACGCCGGTCTTGAGTGCGGTATCATCTCTACCAACTATCCAAAGATGGATATGGTTTCATTCGGTCCTACATTGATGTCTCCCCACTCTCCGACAGAGCGTGTTGAGATTCCTACTGTAGAGAAATTCTACTCACTGGTGAAGGCACTTGTTGTGAACGGTGTGCTTTGATTGATTCACACTTCATATATATAAATAAGGTTCTCGTATTGCACGGGAACCTTGTTTTTGTGCATTATTTGAATAAATTGCAATTTTTTTTCTTTGGAAAGTGAAAAAAAATGAGAAAAATGTTTTTTTTAATGAAAAAATGATAAATTTGCACACAAACGATTGGAATTCTGGTCGTGAATACATTAACCTAAATCATATAACTATGAAAAAGACATTTAAACTTTCAGTGATGTTGCTTTCTGCAACTATTTTGTTCTCTTCTTGTATCGGTTCTTTCCGTCTTACAAACAAGGTTAAGGCTTGGAATGAAAAGGTTGGTGACAAATGGGTGAGTGAGCTTCTTTTCTTGGCTATGAATATTGTTCCGGTATATCCTTGCGCAATGTTTGTTGATGCTGTTGTTCTCAATTCAATCGAGTTCTGGACAGGTAAGTCTGCATCTTTGAAGGTTCAGGTAGTAAAGAACAGCCAGGGCCAGGATGTTGAGGTTACAGCTATGGAGAATGGCTACAAATTCTCAAGCAATGGCGAGTCAATCAACTTGGTATTCGATGAGGAGACTAAGGCTTGGGGCTTTGCAATGAACTGATTTACAAAGCACATATAATGCACGCAGAGCTGCCTTTTTGGGCAGCTCTGTTGTTTTTACACATAGTATTTGCTATCTTCGCAAGTGAAGATTATGTTTTATGGAGCATCCCGAGAATAATGAGGCTTACAAAGGGCTGAAGGTTAATGATGGAGTAGAGGCTTTGGGGCCTGTGAACCCCTATCTCTCTACAATGCGGCGCAAGAGGGCTGCACAGTTGTCGGTGGACGACTATGTGCAGGGAATCCTGCGTGGCGATGTTACTGTGTTGAGTCGTGCCGTCACTCTGCTGGAGAGTGTGCTGCCCGAGCATCAGGCAATGGCGCAGGAGGTTGTGGTAAAGTGTCTGCCACACGCGGGCAAGTCGTTGCGCGTCGGTATAACAGGTGTTCCCGGTGCAGGAAAAAGCACTTCGATTGATGCTTTCGGTGTGCATCTGCTTTCCAAGAGCGAAGGGAAATTGGCGGTGCTTGCGGTTGACCCAAGCAGTGAGCGCAGCAAGGGAAGCATCCTTGGCGACAAGACACGTATGGAACGATTGTCGGTCCATCCGCGAGCATTCATCCGCCCCAGTGCTTCGGCCGGTTCGTTGGGTGGAGTGGCACGCAAGACGCGTGAAACGATAATCCTGTGCGAGGCTGCGGGATATGACAATATCTTTGTCGAGACGGTGGGCGTGGGGCAGAGCGAGACTGCGGTCTATTCAATGGTGGATTTCTTCCTGCTCATACAGATTGCCGGCGCAGGCGATGAACTTCAGGGAATCAAGCGTGGCATAATGGAGATGGCCGATGGCATTGTGATAAACAAGGCCGACGGGGAGAATGTCGATGAGGCCCGTCGTGCAGCCGTGCATTACAGGAATGCCTTGCAGCTGTTCCCTATGCCGGCAAGTGGTATGAGGCCTCAGGTGTTGACATATTCGGGCTTCTATGATTTGGACATTGACAAGGTGTGGGGGATGATTGAAAGTCACATCGAAAAAGTGAAACGCAGTGGCTGTTTTGATGAACGGCGCTGCTATCAGCAAAGGTATTGGATGTACGAGGCTATTGACGAGCAGTTGAAAGCACGTTTCTATAACACCGCAGGTATGGCCGATGTTCTTTCCCGCTATGAACAGCTGCTTATGCAGGGCAAGACAACCTCTTTTGCGGCTGCAGCCAAGGTTCTTGATTTTTTTGACAATGAAGGTGGTGGGAGCAATGGATAAGAAAACACTCAGGCGACAGGTTCGTGCGCGGCTTGCGTCGGTTGATGCCGCCGGTGCACAGGAGCGTTCTGCCGCCATCTGTGACGGTGTGAAAGGCTGCCTTGTTGCGAACGGCTCCAAGGTGGTGGCGCTGTTTTCGCCATTGGGGGACGAGCCGCAAGTGTGGCCTCTGGTGGAGCTGTTGGCCAATGAGTTGACAGTGGTGCTGCCACGCGTGGATGGTGATGTGATGAATTTCTACTCCTATGATAAGGATTGTATTGCACCGGGTGCTTTTGGTATAAACGAGCCACAGGGTGGGGCACCTGTGCCGCCTTGTGCGATTGATGCCATTGTTGTGCCGGGTGTGGCCTTTACCGTTGGCGGCAAACGTATGGGACGGGGCAAGGGCTTCTATGACAAGTATCTTTCGCAAAGCGGTTGTAGGGCATTGAAGATTGGTGTCTGTTACCGCGAGCAGATTGTGCCGGACATTCCCACAGAGCGGCACGATGTGGCAATGGATGTGGTGGTGTACAAATGAAAGGAGAGTTTCGTTGTGAAACTCTCCTTTCATTTGTATTGCGCATCACGTTTTTACGATGCAAGTATCTCCTGTGCGCGTACGGTGTCCCTGTCGATGGGCTTGTCGTCCTTGATGGCCTTTGTGAATGGAATGTAGACAACTTCGTTGTTCCTGAGTCCAACCATCACATTACGCTGTCCTTCGAGTAGTGCATCGATGGCTGCAACACCCAGACGGCTTGCGAGGATGCGGTCGTTGGCTGTCGGGCTTCCGCCACGCTGCAGATAGCCGAGGATTGACACGCGTACATCAAGTTCGGGGAAGCGCTGGCGCATTCCTTCGGCAACCTCCATAATGTTGTAGTCCTTTTCGCGGCCTTCGGCAAACAGCACGATACTGCTGCTCTTTGTGCGGCGCAGACCGTTGGCAATGAACTGGTTTATCTTCTCGAACTCGGGGTCAATCTCGGGGAGAACGCAAGCCTCGGCACCTGTGGCTATGGTTCCGTTGAGCGCAAGGAAACCGGCGTCGCGTCCCATTACCTCCACGATGAAAAGACGCTCGTGTGACGATGCGGTGTCGCGTATTTTGTCGACACACTCCATAATGGTGTTGAGTGCGGTGTCGTATCCGATGGTGGTGTCTGTTCCGTAAAGGTCGTTGTCAATGGTTCCGGGCAGTGCAATACAGGGGATGTCGAACTCGCGTGCAAGGTTATATGCTCCGGTGATTGAGCCGTCGCCACCAATTACAACAAGTGCATTGATGCCCTCCTTCTGCAGTGTCTCGTATGCCTTTGCGCGGCCTTCTTCGGTCTTGAACTCGTCGCAACGGCTTGTCTTGAGGATTGTACCGCCGCGCTGGATGATGTTACTTACGTTCTCGGTCTTGAACTCCTTGATTTCGCCGGTCATGAGACCTTTGTATCCACGATAGATGGCCTTTACCTTGATGCCGTGATAGATGCAGGCGCGGGTTACGGCGCGGATTGCTGCATTCATGCCGGGTGCGTCACCTCCCGATGTCAAAATGCCGACGCATTGGATTTTGTTTTTCATATTATCTGTTATTATAGTTGATTATTGCCTGTTTGCAATTCTCCATCAGCCATTTAGGGGTGGAAGTGGCGCCGCAAATGCCAATGGAATGGACTCCTTTGGTAAGGGAGAGGTCGAGGTCTTCGGGCCCCTCAATCTGGTAGGAGTTCGGATTCATCTTCCTGCACTCGTCGAAGAGTATGCGCCCGTTGGAACTTTTCTTTCCGCATACAAAGAATATAAGTTCGTGCGATTCGGCAAATCGGCCTATTCCGTCGAGACGGTTTGCCACCTGTCCGCATACGGTGTTGAACGATTCGCACTCCTTGTCTTTGTCGATATGTTCCTTAATCTCACGTACTATCTTTTTGTAGCCTTCGAGTGATTTTGTTGTCTGTGAGTAGATGTAGGTATTCTTGTCTCTTGCGATACTGTCTATCTGGGAATCTTTTTCAATGACGGTTGCTGTGCCGTGTGTCTGTCCCACAAGACCAAGTACCTCGGCATGTCCGGCTTGTCCGTAGATGATGATTTGGCTGTCGGCGGTGTTTGCTTCCTGCCACTTTTTCTTGATGCGCTGCTGTAGCTTGAGCACTACCGGGCAGGTTGCATCAATTATCTCAAGATTGTTGTTGCGGGCTGTTTCGTATGTGGCAGGCGGTTCGCCATGGGCTCTAAGGAGAACCTTTGCGTTGTGCAGCTTGGAGAACTCCTCGTGGTTGATGGTTATGAGTCCCATTTTCTCAAGTCTGTCACACTCTATACGATTGTGCACGATGTCGCCCAGGCAGTAGAGTTTTTCGCCCTTCTGCAGTTCCTCTTCGGCTTTTCTGATGGCGGTCGTTACACCAAAACAGAACCCTGAATGTTCGTCTATCTCAATGTTGAGCATTATCTTGTGATATTATTGAATTGCTGGATTAGCCACTCCATCTGCTCTTCGCGTGTGAGGTTGCTGTTGTCGAGCAACAGTGCGTCTTCGGCCTGTCTTAACGGGCTCACTTCGCGTGTCTGGTCAATGTGGTCGCGCTGCAGTACATTCTCCAGAATCTCCTGGTAATTGGCATTGTCGCCGCGTGCCTTCAGCTCATCGTAGCGGCGTTGCGCACGCACCTCGGCCGATGCAGTGACGAATATCTTCATCTCGGCGTCGGGGAATACGGTTGTGCCAATGTCACGTCCGTCCATTACAATGCCTTTCTTCTCGCCCATGGCCCTTTGTTGCTCTATCATTTCGCTACGCACGAAATCGAGCGCTGCAACCTGGCTCACAACCTGTGAGACCTCGATTGAACGGATTTCGTGCTCTACATTCACTCCGTTGAGCAGTGTGAGCGAGTTCTTTGTCTCGGGGTCGGCTTCGAAGGTGATGTGTATATCCTTTATTCTGG
>JAEIGA010012812.1_pt1 | contig 12750 bp, 7 predicted proteins | sample 9270691 | NCBI WGS metagenome assembly JAEIGA01 (sample SAMN17057246, study PRJNA624740) | gut metagenome | biome: biome; isolation source: fecal sample | host: Bos grunniens | place: China: Xizang | collected 2019 | reverse complement strand
TATATTAAAAGCTGCTCTTGAAAATGGTTTAATTTGGGGTTTATTAGTACTAGGTGTTTATTTATCATACCGTGTACTTGATATTGCCGATTTAGGAATCGAAGGGACATTTCCTTTTGGAGCATGTTTAGCAGCTTTATTGATATTCAAAGGTATGCCACCGCTACTTGCTACGCTTTGTGCAGTAATTGGTGGAGTATTAGTAGGTATGTTAACCGGAGTATTACATGCTAAATTGAAAATTCCTGCAATTCTAGCTGGTATTATTACTATGACTGGACTTTGGAGTGTTAACTTATTCGTTTTAGGTTTATCAAAGGAATTTGGTGCAACTCTTGCTAACTTAACTATTAAAGATACAGTTTATGCTGATTTTACAAATTTATTAACTACTAATTTAACTTTTGGTAGTCTTGTGTTGTGGAAATATATTGGTAGATTATGTATAATAGGTATATTTGTTGCTATTGTATTCTTCTCAATTTATTATTTCTTCGGAACTACTTTAGGGATGTCTATTCGTGCTACAGGTATTAATGGACGAATGGCAAGAGCTCAAGGTATTAACACTAAAAATATGATTATTTTAGGACTTGCAATCAGTAATGCTTTAGTAGCCTTATCTGGTGCACTACTATCTCAACGTCTTGCAACCGCAACAGTTGATATGGGACGTGGAACAATTGTTATTGGTTTAGCAGCAATCATTATAGGTGAAGCAATTTTTGGTAGACGTGACTTTAAGATGTCACTAGTTTCAGTATTAGTTGGATCTGTCATTTACCAATTATTAGAAGCAGTAGCTGTTGAATTACAAGTTGTTAACTATTTAAAACTTGTAGTTGCGATTATCATTACTTTAATATTAACAATTCCACTAATCAAACCTGCAGTTTCTAAGAAAATAGGATTGTATGATAAATATACAAAAACTGGAGGTGACGCATAATGCTTGAAATTAAAGACTTAACAATGGTGTTTAACAAAGAACAAAGTGTTGAAAATCATAAAATAGCTTTAAATCATGTTGATCTTAAAGTTGAAGAAGGAGATTTTATTACCGTTATTGGTGGTAATGGTAGTGGTAAATCTACTTTAATGAATATGATTTCAGGTGTTTTTGTTCCTGATGGTGGTTCAATAATTTTAGATGGTTTAGATATAACTCACTTAAGTGAAGAAAAAAGAGCAATTTCTTTAGGACGTGTATTCCAAGACCCATTAATGGGAACATGTGGAAATATGTCAATCTTAGAGAATTTAGAAATTGCATCTCGTCGTGGAGAAAAACCTAATTTAAAATGGGGATTTTCAAAAGAAAAACTACCTAAATATAAAGAATTATTACATTCTTTAGATTTAGGATTAGAAAATCGTTTAAACCAAAAAGTAGGATTGTTATCTGGAGGACAACGTCAAGCTGTTACTTTAATTATGGCAACCCTAAAACAACCTAAATTATTGTTATTAGACGAACATACAGCGGCACTTGACCCTAAAACAGCCCGCAAAGTATTAGAGTTAACTGATAAAATTGTTACAGAAAATAAAATTACAACTATTATGATTACTCATAATATGCGTGATGCGATTAAATATGGTAATCGTTTATTAATGCTTAACAATGGTAAAATTGTTCTAGATATCAAAGGTGAAGAAAAGAAAAATTTAACTATTGAACAATTATTAAAATACTTTGAATCTAATGACGATATTGAACTTTCAGATAAGATGATATTATCGTAAGTAATAGACCTAGTTTTACTAGGTCTTTTTATTATTTGCTTATAATATAGTATATTGATTGACTTTATGATATTGTGGTGTTATAATATATGAGTAAATGCTCATATATGCATATAATTAGGAGATGACATAATGAAAAAAATATATGAATTAGAAGAGCTAAGTTGTCCAAATTGTGCTGATATTTTGGCTAAAAATCTACAAAAAATAGATTTTATCGAAGAAGTACATATCAACTATAACACTAAACAAGTAGAAATTATTAGTGAAAAGGAACTTACAGATAGTGAAGTATCATTAGTAATTAATACGGTTTTAAGCTTAAGTCATTGTCATAAACATACAGAAGCAGAAGAAATAACTGAAGAATTTAATTTTGAAAATATTGATTGCCCGAATTGTGCAATGAAAGTAGAAGATGCTTTAAATAAACAAGATGATATAATCGATGCGAAAGTAAGCTTTATGAATAAAAAGATTATTATTAAACATAAAGATAACGTTGAAGTATTTGAAACTGTAAGTAGAGTATTATCAGATATTGAAACTGATGCTTACTTAGTAGGTGAACATCATCATCATGATCATGACCATCATGAATGTAGTTGTCATCATCATCACCATCACCATCATCATGATAACGAGAGATTAAGTTTTCTTGATAATATATTTAAAGTTACAACAGATGCTAAATTAAATATTATTTTAGGGATAATTGGGGTAATTATTTTTATTGCGGGTGTTGTATTAAAAATAATGAAATTATATCCTGAATATTTATTATATATCTTTGTGACAAGTTATGTTTTAGTCGCTTTTTCGCTTATCTTTAAAACAATTAAGAGTGTTCTTAAAGGAAAACTATTTAACGAAGATGTTTTAATGCTTGTTGCATCCACAGGTGCAATGATAGTAGGAGAACCAATTGAGGCAGTAATGATCGTAGTTTTAAGCCGCATTGGGGAAATGTTACAAGCAAGAGCGGTGAGAAGAAGTAAAAATGCGATTGCGGATATGATGGATATGCATGTTGATTATGTCACAATGGCAAATTTTGAAAAAGTAGATATCCAAGATGTCCTAGTTGGTGAAGAAATAATTGTAAGAGTTGGGGAAAGAATACCTCTAGATGGTATTATCACAAGTGGCGCAACAGAGCTTAATACTAGTGCCTTAACGGGAGAATCAATGCCTATATCTAAAAAAACAGGTGATAAAGTATTATCGGGATGTATTAATTTATCAGAAGTAATAAAAATAGAAGTTACAACGACTGATAAAGATTCAACCATTACTAAAGTATTAAAATTAGTCGAAGAAGCAAGTGATAAAAAATCTAAAACGGAAGAATTTATTACCAAATTTTCTAAGTTTTACACACCAATTGTTATTCTTCTTGCTTTCTTAGTTTTCTTAGTTCCAACAATCATTAATCCTGATAATCTATATGATTACTTACATCGTGCATGTATGTTCTTAGTAATATCATGTCCATGTGCTTTGGTAATCTCTATTCCACTTGGATATTTTGGAGGAATTGGTTTATCTAGTAAAAATGGAATTTTAGTTAAAGGTGGTAACTATTTAGAAGCCTTAACTAAAGCTAAAACTATTGTATTTGATAAAACCGGAACTCTTACAAAAGGGTCTTTCTATGTATCAGATATTAATCCTGTCGGAATGTCGAAAGCATCATTAGTTGAAATAGTTGCTCATTTAGAAAGTTATTCACTTCATCCAATCGCTAAAAGTATCATAGAACACTATGATGATGATATTAATAAAGATTTAGTTAAAGAAGTAACTGAAATGCCTGGTAAAGGTATTAAAGGGATGTATGATGGTAAATTATTAATTGTTGGTAAAGATAACTTAATGAATGAATATAAAATAGAATATCAAAAAGTTAAATCTAGTGGAACAGTTGTTTATGCTGCTTTAGATGGTAAATACTTAGGTAATATTATTATCAAAGATGAAATTAGAGATGAGTCTAAGAAATTAATTAATAATTTACATAAAAAAGGTATTAAAACAATAATGTTAACTGGAGATAATGATACAATTTCTAAAGAAGTATCTACTGAATTAGGAATTGATGAATATTATGCATCTTTATTACCTCAAGACAAATTAGAACATTTAACAAGAATTATTAAAAATAAAAAAATTGGTGATACAGTAGTTTTTGTTGGCGATGGTATTAATGATACTCCAGCCTTAAAACTAGCTGATGTTGGTATTGCGCTAGGAGATATCGATGCGGCTATTAATGCGGCAGATATTGTATTAATGAATAGTGATATCAGCAAAGTTAATAGTAGTATTAATATTTCTAAATTCACTAAAAAGATTGTTATTCAAAATATAGTATTTGCTTTAGTTGTTAAAGTATTAGCTTTAGTTGTTGCTGGTGTTAATCTTTTAGGAACATTTGGTATGTATCTAGCAGTATTATCAGATGTTGGTGTTTGTTTAATAACAATCCTTAATACTTTGCGAATTATCTACAAAAAAGTAAAAAAATAAGCATTTTAATTTACTTGTAAAAATATTGTATAGTATAATTTATATATAGGAGGAGTCGAAATATGAAATCTTTAGTTAAAACTTTAGAAGGATTACCTTGGTTAATTCGTGTTCTTTTAACATTATTCTTAGGTATCTATTCAAACTTATTAAGATTATTTAGAAGTTTAGCTGCTAGCAATATTATTGGTATCGTTTTAGCACTAATTCTATTATTATGCGGTGGTTTCTTTATTTTATGGATCATCGACTTAATCATGGTCTTACTTGGTAAGAAAATTTGGTGGATTGACTAGTACTAATATTGTGGGGTAACCCACAATATTTTACTATTTAAAATATATATACAAGGAGAATATATGCGTAAGAGTTATGAATTTGAGGGGATAGTTAGTTTAATAATTGGTATTATTCTAATCTTTTTACCTACTACGATTATTTTAAATATTTTAAAATTTATTATTGGTGGATATTTATTATTAGCTTTTTTACCCGCAACATTAATTGCGTTTAACACTAATCAAGGTAAAACATTTGGAGCGATTAAATCATTAATCATGGTTATATTAGGGCTTGTCATTATATGTTTTGGCTTTGATTTTATTGGTTCAATTATTGGTGGTATTTTACTAATTGTTTTATTAATAGATTTATTGAATTCTTCTAATAAAAGTGAAACATTTAAAAAAGATTTAGTTAAATATATTATTTCTTTTGTCTTAATGTTTTTAGGTATTAATATGTTGTTACATATTGGAATTAGAATTATTGGACTAATTTTAATTATTGTGGGAATAATAACAATAATCACAAGTAATAAAAATAATAATAGACCAACAAATAAAACATCAAGTACTAAAACTATAAAAGAAAATGTAATAGATGTTGATTTTACGGAAGAATAAACATGAAAGAAAGATTTAGACAAATATATTTAGAAATTACGAATATTTGTAATTTACAATGTCCTTTTTGTCATAAAGATAACCGAAAAAAAGAATATATGGCACTAGATGATATTAAAAGGGTTGTTATGATGTGTAAACCATATACAAAGTGTTTATATTTACACTTAAAAGGTGAACCGTTATTACATCCTGAGTTTAGGGAAATATTAAAGTATCTTGATGATAACTTGATTAATATTAAAATAACAACCAATGGTGATTTTATATATAAATATCAAAATGATATTCTTAAACATCATAATATTTTAAGAATGAATATTTCACTTCAAAGCTTAGTTACCAAAAACATTGAAGAAGTAGATAAATATTTAGATAACTTGATTCCTTTTTTAGAAGAAGTTAGTAAAAAAGGTAATATGAGTGTATCATTAAGACTTTGGAACAATAAGGATGATTTAAAAGTTACTGAATATAACAATCATATTAAAAAACGTTTATATGATTCATTTAATAAGGAGTTTATTGATTCAAAACCATTAATTGATCATATCTATGCTTCTATTGAAGATGAGTTTAGTTGGCCGACAACCAATAATGTTGACAACAACTATAATAGTAGTTGTTTAGGAGGAAGCACTCATATTGGTATTTTAGTTAACAAAGATGTGGTATTATGTTGTTTAGATGATGAGGGTAAAACTAAACTTGGTAATTTGAATGAATCATCATTAAGTGATATAATAGAGTCAGATAAATTTAAAATGATTGTTGAATCATTAAAAAATGGTAAGTATTATTTTGATATATGTCGTAAATGTACTTATCGTAATCGATTTAAATAATTAAGAATGACATAATAAAGAAGAGGGAGTTTAATATGCTTAATAGTAAAGCTTATCTAGAAGATTATCATTATATAAAATTAATTGTTCATGAATCTGAAATGCATCTTGTAGATTGTGATAATTTATTTGTAAGTAATAAACGTGATAATATTAAATTATATGTTTATAAAATAGAACAATTTGGAGAATATTATCATATTAATACTACTTTTAAAGGGAGAGTTTTATTACATAAGGATTATTTCATTAATTTAAAAGAAAATGCGAGAATTCAGCTATTTTTAGGCCAAATAATGCGTACTACACGTTTTGATGTGGAAAATTATTATGATGGACCATTAGGTGTTGAATATCATAAAGAATATACTATTTTTAGAGTATGGACTCCAGTTTCAAAAGAAGTAAAACTAGTATTAGATAATACTGAATATGATTTAGAATATGTAAGTAAAGGGTTATGGCAATTAAAAGTAGATGGTGATCATGAAAACAGTTCATACTACTACATGGTAAGAATCGATGAAGAGTTTAATAAATGTCTAGATCCATATGCGGTATCATCTAGTATTAATTCAAAAGTTAACTATGTTGTTGATATGAATAAAACATATCAAATTAAACATCATAATAATTTCAGTGGTAATTATTTAGAAAGTATTATCTATGAATTACACTTAAAAGATGTTAATGTTGAAAAAGATGATAGTGATTATTTATCATTAACTAAAAAGCTTAGTTATATTAAGAATTTAGGGGTAACTCATATTCAAATAATGCCTGTTAATAGTTTTGGGGGAGTAGATGAAGAAAATAAAGATGCGATGTATAACTGGGGTTATAATCCGGTTGAGTTTAATTCGCTAAGTAAATGGTATAGTAGTGATGGAGCACCCTATACAGCGATTAACGAGTTTAAACAATTAGTTGATGAAATTCACAAAAATGGATTAAACATTAACTTAGATGTAGTTTATAATCATGTATATGTTGCGAGAACATTCGCCCTTAATGAATTAGTTCCAGGATATGTTTATCGAACTGATGAACAAGGGTTTATGACAAATGGTTCTGGTTGTGGAACTGATGTTGCGAGCGAAAGAAAAATGAATCGTCGTTTTATTGTCGATTCACTAGTTCACTTTGTTGAAGATTATGATGTAGATGGTTTTAGATTTGATTTAATGGGATTATTAGACTATGAAACATTAAACATTGTTTGTAATAAACTTAAAGAGATAAAACCTAATATTATGTTATATGGTGAAGGATGGAATTTATCAACAGGATTGATTGAAACAAGAAGAGCTACAATTAATAATAATTGGGCATTACCTAACTATGCTTTCTTTAATGATGTTTTTAGAAATACGATGCGTGGTGAGCCATTTAATAATGTTGGTTTTATCTATGACTACAATCGTAACTATTCACTTGTTAAAGAAATTATTAAAGGATCTTCATCAAATGGTTATTTATTCCAAACTCCATCTCAAAGTATTAATTACGTAGAATGTCATGATAATTATACTTTCTATGATAAATTATCAAAAGATGTTAATAACCTAACAGAAGAAGAAAAACAAAAATACGTAATTTTATCACTAGGATTAGTTGTATTATCTATTGGTATACCTTTTATTCATGCGGGTGAAGAAGCAATGCGCTCTAAAAAAGGTATTGATAATACTTATAATGCTAGTCTAGATATAAATGGAATAGATTTATTAAGTAATCCATATAATGATATAATTGATGCTTTAAAGTATTTTATTAATTTTAGAAAAGAACAATGTATATATAAGATTAATGATTCAGATACATTAGATGATTTAATTGAGTTTGATGTTTTAAATGATTCTACTTTAAGAATGAAAACAAAAACTTTTGATATCATTTTTAAGAATAATAATCAAGAATTAGTGTTAGATTATCAAAACTTTGAAATAAATTATAATGGAATAATTTATACCCAAAATAATTTTAATGATATTGGGGTATATATCATAAGAAAATAGACCTAAAGTTTAACTTTAGGTCTATTGTTTTATAAACTATCTCTTTCACTAATAACATCAATAATCTTTTGAGACATAATCTTATATAGTGGCACAAACATTGCGACTGTAGTGATTACTGCTAAGAAGATGATTAAGAATATTGGAGAGCGATAAGTCATCATATACATTGATAAATGAATTAAGTTTAAGTCATCCATTAATGTACTGTTATATAAGTTAATTGCGTAGTTTCCAGCGAATAATGATATACCATAAGCAATTAAACATACAACTAAGGTTTGGAAAATAAAGATTAATGAAACTTTAAATCCACTTAAACCGATTGAACGGAAGATACCAATTTCTTTTTTAGAGTCAACGATATCAATTGTGATAATTGTCCATAAAATACCAATTGTGAATACCGCAAACACGAATAATCCAACCTTTGATAATAAATCAATGAATGGATCGATTGTGAATGAATCAATATCGTTACGATATGCCCATACATCTAAGATATATCCATTACCATTATCATATACTTTTTGGAATAATTTGTATGCTTCAACTTTATTACTTGGAAGTTCAGCCATTAAGAATTCATTTTGTTCATTAAAGAATTGGAATAAGTCATTGATACTTTGATTAACAGTCATAATAGTATTAGTATTATTTGTTAAACCAACTACTTTATATTCTTTATTTTCAGTAGTACCAGTAGTTTCATTAATAATAGATAATGTGATTGTTTTATTATTAATGTATGTTAAGAATTCATTGTAGAATAATTGAGCATTACCAGTATTTAGAGAAATTCCTGTAAATAGAGTTCTAGCAAGTTCTAAAGGGATAACTACTTCATTTTCACTTGATGGCATGCGACCAATATTTTGTTTAATTAATCGACCCCAACGTTGCCATTGAACTTGAATTAGGATTTGTTCATCAGTTGTAAATTGATATTCTTTTACATCAGCACTATTTGTTGAGTATTTAATAACAAAGTCTTCCATATAGTCATTTAATTTAACTGCACTAGGATTATTTAATGTTTTTTCTACATTGAAATCACTATCTGTTAAATAAATGGCGTTCATCATTTTATAATGATTAGTATATGGATAGTTTAATTTATATGTTGTATCAACAGTTTCTTCTTTAGAGAATGATGACCATTTTTGGTAATCTGCTTCAATAATACCTGCAATCTTATAGTAAGAAGAAGATGATAATTGAATATATTTACCGATAAAATCATTAATTGAAGTTGTTTCTCCATATAAATTATAATACATAAACATATTTGCTAGATAATCAGTAATTAATATTTCATGTTCTCCATCAATAGGTTTACGTCCAGCTACTAATTGATATTTATTAGTATCATCATATTTAACTAAATATTCTACAACCCCACGATAGAAATTATCTGCACGTTCATCATCTAATCCAACTAAATTAATGTTTACGTTTTGATATTGGTGAACAGTTAATTCAGGATATTCATCTTTAATTGTTTCATATGAATTTAGTGGTAAAGAGTTACCAATGTAATCATCATAGAAACTAGTTTTAATATAATCATCTGGAAGTTGGGTAGCTTTTTGGATCGTTGTATAACTATATCCAGCATCTACAGCCGTATAGATGTTTTGACGAAGCTTATCATCTGATAATTCTAGGGTGAAACTTAAGAAAGCAAGGGATAATGCACAAATAATTGTCATTACTAAGAAACGGAAACGTTTCTTCCAAACATTTTTAAGTGATAACTTAATACTTGTTTTAAGTGGAACAGAAGCTTTTTTAAGCTCAAGTTTTTCAATCGTAGTAGAAGCAAGTGAAGGATTAGTATCTTTAATTAATTGTCCATCACTAATGTGAATGATACGATCACCATATTCGTATGCAGATTCTTCATCATGAGATACGATAATGATCAAACGATCTTGAGAAAGTTTTTTGAAAATTTCAAAAATACTTGTACTAGTATTAGCATCTAGGTTACCAGTTGGTTCATCCGCAATAATCATTTTAGGATCTTTAATTAGCGCTCTTGCAATCGCAATTCTTTGGCGTTGACCACCAGATAATTGATTAATTTTACGCTTGCGGTATTGTTCTAGATCAACTTCAACTAAGATTTTATCAACTTTTTCTTTGATTTCTTTTTTAGAGTACCCTTGCATTTCCAGAGGTAAACTAATATTTTGATATAAGTTTAAATCTTTTAGGATGTTGTATTCTTGGAATACAAATCCTAAATAACTATTTAAGTAGTTATTTAAGTCTCCATTTGAGAAAGTTTTTATGTCGCGGTCTTCAATATAGATTGCCCCATCATCTGGTTTATCTAAACCACCTAACATATTTAATAAAGTAGATTTACCACATCCTGATGGACCTAGAATAAATACTAAACCTTTATCAGGGAAGGTAATATTTAAATTTTTGATAGCATGAATTCTTTCGCTACCAGATTGGTAATATTTATTAACATTTTCTAATCTAACCATGAATATTACCTCCTATACACTCTTAATGACATCAACCGGATGTTTACGGCTTAAGTCAATTAGAGGGAATATAACAGCTGAAACAGGGACGATAACCGCAATACCTAAAATTGCAAGCATACCTAATATAGTAATATTAATAATTGTTAAGTTTACTGCAGCAAGTGCTGTAAATCTTACATCTAATACTAATAAGAATACCACAACTGATATAGCAGCTAGGATAAACGCACAAAGTCCCATAATTAATACTTGGAATAAGTAAATTAAAGAAATTCTAAATCCGCTTAATCCTAAAGACATATAAATACCGATGTCTCTAGTACTATTTTTAATATTAATAATAACAAAGTTAAAAATTAATAAAACACTAAATAATCCAAATACGAAGAAGATACCAACAAATAACCATAAGTTATTATTAATAAAATCATCGACTAATAATACTTTTTGGAAAGCTTGGTTACTGATTAAAACATCATTTTCAATCATATCACGATAGATAAGAGCATTTTTATTAATAACATCTTCACTACCATCTAAAGTATTACTAATTAAAGTTATAAATCCACCTTCACCATAAGAAGAACTTAAGATTTTTGAATATAGTGGATAATTACTTAGTCTTGGAGCATAAATAACAGGTTCGTCATCTTCAATAATATCTGTGATAACACATCCAATAGAAGAAGGTACACGACTAATAGCATTTAAGTATACAGTTGCATACATGTATTCAGTTACATAATTACCTGTTGTCTTTTCATAAGTTACTTCAAAGTAAATTTTATTGAACAATTCATCAATTGTACCATCTAAGCCTGTTACAGCTTTTAAGAATCCAGTTGTAACCGCAATTTGAGTAGGTTCACCTTCTTTAGGTTTTGTTGGTTCTTTACCCATACTTGCGTGTACTGTACCTTTTGCTTTATCGTAAGTAGTTATTTTAACGTCTTTTAAAGTACCCTTTTTGTTAATTAAATCGTAAATTATATCATCGTATATGTATTCAAAGTTGTTTGATGAATAAATAGAAGCATAAATTTCTTGATTAACAAAAATAGAACTATAGAATACAAGATTATCTTGGAATGCAGACCATATTTTAGAATCTGTTAAGTCTTTATTTAAGAAATCTTCATAATTTGTTTTAATAATACCTTTAATTATTAAAGGTTTTTTCATTCCTTCACAAGTAATTTGTTTTTCTAGTAAATCTCTTCTTGATTTAACTGCATCACCAAAATAGTTTTGATAGATTAAATTATCTGCTAAATAGTCAGTGATTGTAATTGCATATGGAGAATTAGTTATTTTTTTACCATATAAAACATCAAAGTTAGCTAAAACATTAGCATCATACATGTGAATTCTTTGAATATAATTACACCAAAATGGATCTTCCATAGTAGCATTTTCATCAATTGGAATGTAGTAATCCATACCTTTTAATACTTTGATATAGTTGTTTTCATCACCATTATATTTTTCTTGATATTCTAGTAATTCATAATCAAAGAAGGCAGTTTGAGCTTCGATTCCTCTTGATAGGTAAGTTTTATTGATATTAACAACAAAGTTACCATATTCGTTTTGATATTCTGAATAAACTTTTGTAGTATTTGCGAGGGAAAGATTAACTACTACCCCTGCAAATGTAAGTGATAGTGCAAACAATAGAATCATTACAATAAATCTAGCTTTATTCTTAAAAATACTTTTTAAAGATAAAGATAAACTTGTTTTTACTGGTACTTTAACAGGATCTAAGACTAAATCTTTATCAATACCATCATTATTACCAGTATCTTTAACTACTGAACCATCTTTAATTTCAATTAAACGATCAGCGTATTCATGAGCTAAAGAGTCACTGTGAGTTACGACAATGATTAAATGATCTTTTGATAACTGTTTTAAGATATCCATAACCATTTTACTATTTTTACTATCTAGGTTTCCCGTTGGTTCATCGGCAATAATAACACGAGGATTTTTAATTAAGGCTCTCGCAATCGCAACCCTTTGACGTTGACCACCAGAAATTTGGTTCATCATACGATTTTCAAGTCCTGTTAGACCTACTTTATCGATGATTTCTTGGATTTTGTCATGATTTTGTTTAACACTCATATGTTGTAATTCTAAACTTAAAGCAATATTTTCATATACACTTAAGCCTTTTAGAACATTGAATTCTTGGAAT
>JAEIGA010012811.1_pt1 | contig 12750 bp, 17 predicted proteins | sample 9270691 | NCBI WGS metagenome assembly JAEIGA01 (sample SAMN17057246, study PRJNA624740) | gut metagenome | biome: biome; isolation source: fecal sample | host: Bos grunniens | place: China: Xizang | collected 2019 | reverse complement strand
TGATAAATATTTACATCCAGATGTCTTAGATTATTCTAACCCTGACATGTGGAAAAAAGCTGCATCAGGAGAAATTGCTAATTTATTCCAATTTGAAACACAAGTTGGTTCTGTTTGTATTAAAAAAGCAAAGCCAGAAAATGTTATGCAATTAGCTGAAATTAACTCTATCATGAGATTACAAGTTGAAGGTGACGAACAACCTATCGACAGATATGTCAAGTTCAGAAACAATCCAGACCTTTGGGATCTCGAAATGATTGAAGAGGGATTAAATGACTCTGAAATACAAATCTTACATAAATATTTAGATGGCAGTCATGGTGTCTCTGGTTCTCAAGAAGTTTTAATGAGAATCTTAATGGATTCCCAAGTCTGTGGATTTACATTAGGCGAAGCAAATGGTGCTAGAAAAGCTATTGCTAAAAAGCAACAAAAACAATTATTAAAATTAAAAGATGATTTCTATACAAAAGGTGCTAAAATGGCTAGAAAAATCTTCTTAGATTACGTCTGGAAATATTGTATAGCTCCTCAACTTGGCTATTCATTCAGCCTTAATCATACCCTCCCATATTCTGTTATTGCTGTCCAAGAAATGAATTTAGCAACACGTTGGAATCCATTATATTGGCAATGTGCTTGTCTATGTATTAATGCAGGTAATTCTGACACAGATTTCGATTCTCTTGACGATGAAGAAGAAATTGTAGAAGAAACAGTAGAAGAAGAGTCATCAACAGTAAAACGTGCTGCTCCTAAATATGGCAAAATTGCGAAGGCTATCTCTGATGCTCAAATGTCAGGTGTCAATATTGAATTGCCAGATATTAATATCTCTCAAAACGACTTTGCTCCTGATATTGAAAATAATAGTATCTTATATAGCTTAACAGCAATTAATGTAGTCAATCAAGATCTCGCAGATCGTATTATTAAAGGACGACCATATACATCGATTCTTGACTTTGAACAAAGAGTACAACCTACACAATCTCAAATGGTCGGATTAATTAAAGCAGGATGTTTTGATAAGCTAGAGAAGAAAGACCGTAGCGTCATTATGTTACAATATTTTCAAAGATTAGCAGATGAAGAATATCCTCTAAAAGATAAATTAACTTCTGTACAATTAAAAAAAGCTCTAGAATTAGGCTTAAATTTGAACGATTTCTCTGAAGAAATCAGGATGTTTAAATATAAGAGATATATTGACAAAAATCGTTATGATGCAGCTGCTAAAAGATATATATTCAATGATGAATCTTGTGTCAAATTCTTTAAAGCATTTATCGAATCAAAATTATCTTTAGCAAAATTTGAATATGGGTATGTAGATGGCAGTATTTATATGAAAAAATCTGCATTTGAAAAAGTTTATAATGCTGCGCTTGCTAAATTAATGGAACATATTAATACTTTAGAAGGTAGAAAAGCATATCAAACATTAGTCCAAGAAAATTATATTAATGAATTAAAAGATAAATATTATGGTTCAGGTAATTTATCATCATGGGAAATGGAAACAATGAACTTCTACCACGGCGAACATGAATTATCAACTATGAATGATATTATCTATAACACTTGTAATTTTAACGATTTACCTGAATATCCTGTAGAAGAAGGTGCTAATGGTAAATATAAATTATGTACTTTAGCAGGCACTGTCACAGATTATGATAATACTCGTCATACTGTTAGTTTATTAACAAAATATGGCGTAGTTGATATCAAAATGTATGCAGGTGTATATACTCAATTCAACCAAAAAATTAGTAAGATAGATCCAGAAACTAAGAAAAAAGTTGTTGTCGATGAATCTTTCTTCAAGAGGGGAACTAAATTACTCGTATATGGATTCAGAAGAGAAAATATGTTCTCTGCTAAGACTGATTATAGCAGCGGATATAAAAGAACAATAGGGTTAATTGAAGAAGTATACGCAGATGGCAGCCTAAGTGTTCGTTATTCTCGTAGAAAAAATTAGATTGACTTATAAAGAAGTTCCATTTATAATATTATCATCAAACAGGTCATCCTGGGAAAGGGGCACTCATGAAAACTGCCGCAGAACTTAAAGGAACAGATGTTGTCGCAAAGGTAACATTACATAATTATAGATATCCAAGAACTAAAGTACAATCTGGCGAATATGCCATTGTCGTTTTAGATGTAGAAAACGTTATTGAAGGAGAAATTCCTGTAGAACTACAAAAGACCAACATATTCGGAAGCACATCAATCATCGCATCTGGCAAAATGCCAAAATTAGAAGAAGACAAAGAATATTTATTTGTTGGTAGATTACTTATTGATCCAAAATGGGGTCCTCAATATGAATGTTTATCTATTCATTTAGATTATGATATGAATTCTGAAGAAGATCAACGTAAATTCTTCAGCTATTTCCTCACAGAACATCAAATTGAAGCTTTATTTGCATTAGATCCAAATCCTGTTCAATTTTTAGAACAAAAAAATATTGGAGTATTAACTACAATTAAAGGCGTTGGTCCTGTTATTGCTACTCGTATGTGCATGAAATACGAAGAAAATAAAAATAATGGTAGAGCCTATATTGAATTAAAAGATTTAGGACTCACTAAAAATGCTATTGATAAATTAGTTGATCAATTAGGATCTGCAGATGTTGTTGTCACTACTATTCAAGAGAATCCTTATTCTTTAATTAGACTTGTTAGAGGATACGGCTGGAAAAAGTGTGATGAGATGGCTCGTGCTCGTGGTTTTACAACAGATTGCGAATTTAGAGTATTAGCCTATGCTAGACATTATTTAGAAGAAAACGCAGATATGAATGGCAACTCTTGCATGGATATTGACGCCCTTCTCGGCGAAGTCGTTGCAGAATGTGCTCCAATTACCAAAACGTGCGCTGCAGAATATTTAAAAAAGGTCACTTGGGGACAAGCAGACTTCGATGCATATTATGAAAAATATTCTCAAGGGGCACCAATTGTTGATGAAAATGGCGATTTAATTACTGAATTACCAATGTTATTCTATTCCAAAGAAACTAGAAGAGTGGGTTTATTTGAATTAAGACGTTTAGAAAAGGATATATTAAATCAATTAATTAGATTACATGATACTAATAGCAGAGTACATTTCGATCATAAAATATGTGAAGATATTATTAACCAAACTGAAAAAGAACAAGGTTATGAATATACACATGAACAAAAAGCTGCTATTTGGAATATTCTAAATGATAACGTCTCTATTCTTACAGGTTCCGCAGGAACTGGTAAAAGCTCGACTTTAAAACCACTTATTCGTATCTTCAAATACTATGGTTTAGAAGTTGATCAATGCGCATTATCAGGACGTGCTTCTAGCTTATTAAGTGAAATTACTGAATTAGAAGGTAAAACTATTCATAGATTATTACGTTATTCTGCAGATTTAGAAATGTTCACTCAAAATGCTAAAAATCCATTAGATTCAGATGTTGTCATCTTAGATGAAACTTCTATGGTTGGCGAAGAATTATTCTTATCTTTATTGCAAGCTATCCGTACAGGTTCTAAATTAATTATGTTAGGGGATGTTAAACAACTTCCACCTCTTGCAGTCGGAAATATTTTAAATGATTGTATTCAATCAGGATATATCCGCACTAATACTCTTACTATTATTCACAGACAAGCATTACAATCTGGTATTATTGCTCAATCTATTCATGTCTGCGAAGGAACTCCTATCGTTAAGAATGATTTCTTAGGATCAGAAGTAAGAGGTGCGTTAAAAGACTTCAAACTTATTACAAATTTCGATGGCGCATTAATTCATGAAAGCATCTTAGAAGAATTTAAAGATTTATACCTTGAAAAACACATCCCTAGTGATGATATTCAAGTTATTGTTCCTGTAAGAGTAAAAGGAACTAATTCTTGTTACGCATTAAATCAAGAGCTTCAAAGAATTGTCAATCCTGCAAGCGATCCATGCGCAGTTACTGTCGATATGATAGACAGAGGAATAAAATGTCCTATTACATTTAAGACAGGGGACCGTATCATTGTTAATAAGAATAATTATCATGCGATGAGCACAAGAGGTGAAGAAGTCGCAATCTTCAATGGTAATATCGGACATATTAAAGCTATCGGTAAAGGTGGCGGCGATCTTGAAGATTATATGATTCTAACTTTTGATGAACAAGGCGATGTCATTTTACCAAAATCTGATTGGTGGAATATCAATTTAGCTTATGCAATCACTTGTCATAAATTACAAGGTTCTCAAGCTCCTTACTGTATCGTTGGTTTAGATTATTCAGCATATATCTTATTATCCAGAGAGTGGTTATATACTGCTTTAACAAGAGCTAAGAAATATTGCGCTCTCGTCTGTGAACCAAAGGCAGCTAATCACGCTGTTAGAACAAGTGCCATCAGACAAAAACAAACATGGCTAAACAGAGATTTAGTGACTCAATACTTATTATCAACACAACAAGGAGAAGAATAATATGTCAATTTATGTTTGTTCAGATTTGCACTTTAATCATAAAAATATTATTGGTTTCTGCCGACACAATTTTGCTTCAATAGAAGAACATAATGAATATATCATCAAGCAATATAATTCAGTTGTCCACAAAGACGATCTTGTATATATTCTTGGTGATATTGGTTTTACACCAGAAAAAGCTTTATCAGAGCTTGTAAAACGTTTAAATGGTCGTAAAATCTTATTAGTAGGCAACCATGATAAATTGACAGATCGCGAATATAAAGCTATGGGATTTATTGATGTTGTGCGTCATCCAATTTATTATAATACACATATTATTTTAAGCCATGTACCTGTTGCAGAGGCATATAATTCATTATATGTTATTAATGTGCATGGGCATTTGCATAAAGATCATATTGTTAATTTACCAAATTTCTTCAATGTTAATGTAGAATTAAATGATTATAAACCTATTAATATGGAAGTGTTTGAAAAACAAGTAGAACATATGTGTTTACGTAATCGTTGGGCTCCGTTTGGTAAAGAATGGTATGCTCAATGGGAAACAGAAAAAAATAAAGTATAAAAAAAAACTTGATTTATTTTTAATAGTCGAGCATAATATTATTATCTAAAGGAGAACATTATGCAATACAGAGACGTATTAGAAATTATCAAAAAAGAAGTTAAAAGAAAAGGATATGATTTAGTCGAAAGAGATTCAGTATCCACTAATTCTCATTATTTTAAATTATATAGTGGAAAAACTTCATTGATGTTCAGAATATCTGACCATAATACTAAATCAAATATCATCACATTAAGAATTGATGGCAAAAAAATAAAGCCAGAACATATCAGAAATTTTATTATCAATAGAATGTCTGATTTGGGTAGAAGACATTTAAAAGATGTGTTAGGAATGTAATTATGAAAGCTATTTATTTAGATTCAGCGGCTAATACATGTGTAGATAGAAGAGTATTTACCGCGATGAAACCTTATTTATCACAAAAATTTATGGGTAATGCGTTTGCTACCCATAGTTTTGGTATTAAAGCCAGCATGGCTGTCGAGTATAGTCGACAACAAGTGGCTGAATTATTTCGCGTAGCTACTACAGAAGTATATTTTACCTCTGGAGCGACAGAAAGTAATAACTGGGTTTTAATGGGTTTAGCATTAAACGAACTAAAGAAAAAAAACAAAGGCGTAAAATATCGCAATAAAATTGTTTGTTCTTCTGTAGAACATGCATCAGTCCTCAAGGTCTGTAAGTTTTTAGAGCAATTAGGATTTAATGTTTCTTATATTAATCCTGATTCTTATGACAAATTTAAAAAGCTTATAGACAATCAGACTTTAATTGTCTGTTGTATGGCAGTTAATAATGAGTTAGGCACTTTGTATGATGTCAATAAGATTGCAAAAATTGCTAAGAAACATAACGCAGCGTTTCTATGCGATTGTACTCAATTAGTAAGTTATGGTGGAGAACATTTGGATCTTCAGTATTTATATCCTGATGTTGATTATTTTACATTCTCTGCTCATAAAATATATGGTCCTACAGGAGTTGGATGTCTTATAGCTCGTTCTGGGGCTCCTTTATATCCTTATATTATAGGAGGCTCTCAAGAACAAGGCCTACGAGGGGGAACAACAAATACTGCTGGCATAGTTGGTTTAGGTAGAGCTTGTTCATTAATGAAAGGAAAAGATTACCAACCATTCTATGAAAGAATGTATGACAGGTTAATCTTGTTATTGCAAGAAAAGCATATCGATTTTACACTCACTGTGCCAAAGAATAAAAATGTTGATCACTTCAATATTATTAGTCTAAGGATTAATAACATTCAGAATGACAATTTTGCTACTACACTAGCTTTATATGGAGCAGCTGTTAGCGCAGGATCTGCGTGTGATAATGACCATGTCGGAGTTTTTAATCCATCTCATGTATTAACTACATTAAACTTATCTAATGAACAAATTAAAAGAACTATTCGAATTTCGTTGAATAAGTTTACGACTGTAAAAGACTTAAAAAGATTCGTGCGCATTTTAGAGGAGGCTATCCAAGATGAGAAAAACTATTAAGTTTGAAAAAGTTAGTTATGACGAATTCGTAGCAAGCTGCGGAGACTATATCAAAGAATATGAAATTTCTGGTCGTAGCTTACCAGATTTACGCACTGTCTATGATAATATTAAATTGCCTACAAGGGGCACCAAAGGATCCGCGGGGTATGACTTATACTCCCCATTCGGTTTTGACCTTCCTGCGGGCGAAAATAATACAAAAACTTTCTGTTTAGGTATTAGAGTCGTTATGCCAAAGGGCACTTTCTTAGCGATTGTGCCAAGAAGCGGTGTAGGATTTAAAACAGGTGTTAGATTAGCAAATACGGTAGGTGTTATTGACAGTGACTACGCTGATTCAGATAATGAAGGCCATATTAAAGCAAAATTAGTAGGCGGTTTTAAGGATTTGTCTGTAAAGGCCGGAGATCGTGTTTTACAAGGCATCTTCTTAAGATATAGCACTACTATAGACGACCGTACATCTACTAGTAGAAATGGTGGGTTTGGATCTACTGGATCGAAATAATTGGTATTAATTATGAATGATATTAGTGATAGAAATAAATATATTAGACCGTTTAATACCAAAGAAGAGTTATTAAAGCACTTTGGTTATAAAAGCTTGTCTGAAAAAGACCGCAAACACATTAAAAACATGGACGATGTAAAGTTTAAAGCTTGTTTAGAAGAAGCAACATTTGGAGATTGCTTCGACGTGGGATATTTTAGTTATATTATTTACAATAAATAAAGCTTGTAATATATTTATATTCCATTTATAATATATATGAAAAGGAAAAAACTATGACAAAACATTTATATGACGAAATAGCAGAAAGATGGTATAGAGGGGGATCGATTTATGTATATAGCGATCTTCATCTTGGTGATAAAGATTGTTATAGTCATAGATTTCCTGGCGTTGAATTAACAAAAGAAAAAATTGAAGAATTAGACAATATGCAAATCAATAATATTAATAAAGTATGTCGTGCAGTTGATACTCTTATTATATTAGGAGATGTTGGTAATATTGAGTGTATTAAAAAGCTTAAATCTAATTATAAAATTCTGATTATGGGCAATCATGATTCAGGTGCCTCTAATTATAAAAGAAAAGTCTCCATTGTTAGAAAATGTCCAAAGTGCGGTTGTACTGAATTAATTGATTTAGGCAATAACGATGGAATGAGTTTATATAAAACTCAATGTACTAAATGTCATTTTACTGGATTTACACTTGGATCAGATTTTGATTATACTGAAGACAATCATCTCTTTGATGAAGTATATGAAGGTCCACTTCAAATTAGTACTAAAATTGTACTGTCTCATGAACCATTTGAACATCCTTATTGTCTAAATATTCATGGACATGTTCACTTTGTGCATCCATTGGGCGCATATACAGAAGGTGTTAATTGTGGCTCTCATTATAACTGTTGTGCAGAACAAATTAATTATAAACCAGTATCATTAAAATGGATATGTGAATCAGGGATGTTAAAAACTGTAAAAGATATTCATAGAGCAACAATTGATACGGCCATAATAAGGAAAGAGAGAGGTGAAGATAAATATGACTAAAATGAAAAAATGCTGTGCCAAAAAAGGATATATTTGTGACCTTTCTGGCGAGGCTATAGTTCGTGGTGATGGATATTATAAAATTATTATTTCTGATGGTAAAATAGACAATAAACAAAAGTTTAATGTTTTCCGTATTAAAGCATCAGTATATAATGCTCTAGACGAACAAAAACAAAGATATTTATATCTATATATTAATGATAAGAAAGCTATTCATCACTTCTTTAATGACAAGGCGCAAAAGAAAGCTTTTCAAAAATATGTAAAAGAAAAAGTAGAAGAAAAAATTACACATTGTCAAAGGTTTGTAGATTTTTATCAAAATAGTATTTCTAAATTAGAAAAGACATTGCAACAAATTAATTCGGGGAAATAATCAATGGCAATCGTAAATTTATATAAAGAAATGATGGCTGCTTTTAAGCCATATAAAATTACTGAAAGAGCAATTGTATTTGTTTCTTGTTCAACAGGACGTATTCCTATTGCTAATTTTATTGATTTTGCAAAATCTTGTGATTATGATAATGACTATGGCTGTGTGCATATTGATCCTACTTTGAAAATTGTCGGACGTACTTTCTGGCTTGCTCGAGGATGGTATGATGGTAGAGAAGGATTTATTATGAATAAACATCCTATTAAACCATCTGAAGAATCTACAGAAATGTCTTGGTATAAAGAAGATGGATATAACGATATAGAAGAAGGGAGCGGTTTAATTTATTATGAAGAAAAGTAAAAAACAAAAAATTACATTAAGAGAAGCTATTGATAAAATTCCTCATTGTGAGCATTATTGTAATGACAACGGCAGATGTCCATTCTATCGCCTGAGAAAGCTTTCTAAGAGCAAATACAGACGCTTGACCAAGAAACCTGAAGATCCTCGCTTCTTTAATATCTTAACACAATTCCCAGAACCTTGGTTAGAATGGTGTACTTTTTTACATCTACCTCTACATATTCAAGATGGTATTAAAGATTGTGAAATTAATTGTGATTATACAGAAGAACAATACAATCAAGGTCTTGAATATATTGAAACAGTATTTAAAAAAGAACATCCTGACTTATATGATGATGCTAAGAGAGATATGTTAGATCAAAAAGAATTCATATGTCGTAAAAGGATTACTTGTATAGAAGCTGCTCAAAAATACAAGCAAAAGTTTCCAGAAGAAGCTGCTTTAGTTGATAAAATTATTAAAGAAGATAAATTAAAATATTGGTATGGAGGCGACAAACAGGATAAGAAGAAGGTGGAAAATGATGAATAATGAATTTAAAGTTGAATTATTAAAATACCCTACTGAGGAAGACTTAATGTGGGTCAAAACATGTACTTTAAATACAGTTGGCAAGGCATCCACTAAAACTCCTACTGAAGAATGGATTCAAAAACTTGTCGAAGCTGAACATTCTCCTGCTAGAGAGTTATGGTTCGGTATTAAAATGACAATTCCTTATTGGGTATCTGTTCATTTTGTTAGACATCATATTGGAGTTAATCATTATGTTATGACACAAAGAAATGATAGACAAACTAATTATGATAGAAACGAAGCTCCTCAAGGACAATTTGTAACTCATATTATGTCTGTTAATGCTCAAGAACTTATATTTATGGCTCATAAGAGATTATGCAATCAAGCAAGTAAAGAAACAAGACAAGTTATGCGTATGATTTGTGATGAAGTTATTAAAGTAGCTCCTTATATGAAAGCCGTTCTTGTTCCTTTATGTGTATATCGTAATGGTAAATGTACTGAAATGTATCCTTGTAAAGCTACGATCACTAAAAAAGAATAGCCAAAAAATGCGCACATGCGCATTTTTTTTATTGACTCTTGTCTATTAAACAGATATACTAATATCGTAAACAAAATTAAGAGGTAGTAAAAATGAATAACACAGCTAAACTAAATGTTGCCTTAAATAACAGAGTACATATTACTTTTCAAGATGGTACTGAATATTCTGGTTGGCTAACGAAAGACAAAAGAGAAGACTATTATTGTTTGTTGCCTATGAACGACTTTGAAATGGATATTATTACTTTCAGAGTTTCGCACATTAAACATATTAAATATATATTAAATAATTGTCAATGACATGGTAGAATCATCAAGAGTGGATTTTGAAGACGAGGACGATTATTATTTATGAAAAATAAAGCAATTATGATTTCTGCAAAACCTAAAGAATGTGCAAATATATTAAACTCGATTCAATCAGTCTTAGCTAGAAAAACTTCTCCTAAAGATTATGTCGGTTGGGTGTATATTTATTGCACTAAAGATAGCAAAGAGGGCTTACATATTGTTAAAGATAAATGGGTTTGTATTAAACACAATAAGGTTTTAAAAGAATGTTGTTATAATGGTACAGTTGTGGCTAGATTTTGGTGTAATAAAGTAGAGGAAATAAAATACCATCCTTATGACTGTACTTTTTATACTGATACAGTAGATACAATTATATCAGTAGATAATCCTATATCATCGTTTGAAAAGGCAAGTGGTTTAAGTTATTTTGAATTAAGCGATTACTTATATAATGGAAAAGATAAAGTCGGTTATGCTATCCACATTTCAAAATTAGAAGTGTTTGATAAGCCAAGACTATTAACAATGTTTAGAAAACCAGAATTCTATAAAAATATTTATGACAATAGCGGTAATCGTTTATCTCTACTTGAAAGATTAAGGAAATATTCTGTTAGTAAAGCACCCCAAAATTTTTGTTACATAGAAGAGGAATAAAATATGAATCGTAAACAAAATAAACGTGTCAAAAAAGTGACTAACCGATATAAGGTTTTATGGAGGAATCCATATCGATTCGATGATATTTACGATTATGAATACGCACAAGAACGTTATGAAAGACGTTTGGTTCACTATCAACATAAAATTAAAAAAGATATGTTTAGAGAAAAATGCAGAAGACTAAAAAAGATTTTATTGAAAAAATAAAAGAAAACATGTATAATGTGAGATAGAAGGAGTTAGTTATGAAAAGAACTGAACTAATCAACTTACTATTGTCACTCAACTTCGAGGTTGTAGGGCACGGAAGCACTATCGAGCACATTGAAGAACACATGAATTTTTCAAACGGAGACGTGCATATAAGTCTCACGGACGATAATGAACACATATATTGTGTGAAAAGCGCGAGACATCGCCTTGTAGGCGGATATGATGGGTATGAAGAAGATATACCAGTATCAATTGATACCAAAACTAAAAAAGCCATCGAGCCTTATTTATTGCCAGAAGAAAGTATCGTAGAAGATATTAAAAACTGGAAATATGAGCCTTACGAAATAAGATTAGCTAAAGAAATCGAAGAGCACAACGCTTGGTGCAAAAAGCACAAATTATATGATTGCATGATAAAGGAAAAATAAGTATGAAATATGTGAAAACAAAAGATGGTTGCATAACAGAAGGCAATTTTAAGTTAGGCAAAAAAATATTAACTGTATGGGATGAAGAAATAATCACTGAAGAAAACTCAGCCAATACTATTGAAGAATTGTGCGATGAGTTTGTAATTGATACTGGCAATCGCAAGTATTTAATTCATAAAGGCGCGTATCTTGGAGATTTTTATAAGAAAGATTATATAATTATTGGAGATGAAAATATTGGTCCTGATTGTAAAGTAAAAATTAAAAATAAATATGGTGCTATTTGGGCTACAGGAGAACATGGCGAACCTATCTTAAAATCAGTTGCAAAAATGAATAATGAAGGGAAATTAGAATTGTTATGAAGAAATACAAATACATCAGAACGAAAGATGATAGAGTAATCGAAAACAAATGTGGTAAACATCAAGGGTGGTTGTGTGGCGCATCTGGCACTGAAGAAAAATATTGGTGTACCGACAAAGGCGAAATTTGGCAAAACAATATTTTAAAACAAGCCGACACTATGGAAGAATTGTGTGATGAGACAATCTGCGTTTTTAACAACAAACATTTTAAAGTTAACATTCTTCGTGATCCTTGCGGTCATTTATATGTTGAGTGCGGAACGAAATGTCACAAGCTTGGAACAATCTTGAAAAAAGGTGCTCTTCATATGGGCATTTGGACTAAAGGGGGTTTGAAGTATGTCGCAAGAATGACAAACATCTTACCAGACGGCGAAATAGAATGGGGTGAGGAACATTATGAATAAATACATAAGAATGAAAGATAACAAAATTTATAAAATCATTAGTGAAGCAAAAGAAGATTTTGCGCAAAACTATGATATTGTTATGCTCGTTGAAGATAATGAAGGCAATAGGTCTTATTTAGGCAAAGAAGATTTGAAATATAGTCAACAAGCGGAAGATGCTGCTGATTTATGCGATGGATTCTATGTAGACGTTGATGATCATCCATTTGCTTGGACTGAAATTTATACTGAGGTGGAAAAAGCTATTGAGAGTGCTAGAGATTGGCAATCATATAGCAATAGAAAATATCTTCAATATGATATTAAAATATATGGTTTTGTTAAAACAACTGAAGGTTTTAACTTTGTTACTACTGTAGATTTTGGTAAAGAAGAATTAGAGGAAGATATT
>JAEIGA010012810.1_pt1 | contig 12750 bp, 11 predicted proteins | sample 9270691 | NCBI WGS metagenome assembly JAEIGA01 (sample SAMN17057246, study PRJNA624740) | gut metagenome | biome: biome; isolation source: fecal sample | host: Bos grunniens | place: China: Xizang | collected 2019 | reverse complement strand
GGTAGTAGGCTCGTCGCAGATGAGGACCTCCGGGTCAGCGGCCAAGGCGATGGCGATGACGATTCGCTGACGCATACCGCCGGAGAACTCAAAGGGATACTGGTTGTATCGCATTTGGGGGTCCTTAATACCCACCTCATCCATCAGCCGGATGGCCCGTTCCTTGGCCATAGCCGGGGTGACCACGGCCTCCGCCTTGGCTGCTTTATCCTGCAGATAGGCCTGCAAGGCAGCGGTTCTTTCGGCAATATTTACCGAATCTGCCTGGGCGATCACGGTTTCATACCGCTCTGCCAGCCGGTCGATCAGGTGGACAAGGTTGCCCTTTAATTCAGCCGGATCATAGACATTCTTGGGACGGACTTTCCAGTCCACGGTCTTGCCCTTGGTAATTAACGCCTCACGCTTTTGGCTCTGGCGCGCATAACGGGCCTCCTCCTTGGGATTGCTCCGCAGGACGGCAAAATACCGTTCAATGCCGCTATTCAAGCCGCTGCGCAAGGTATAGGCAAAGCTATCCTTGACGGTCTCCAGGCGGTCGATACTGTCTTCCACCTTGTGGCACAGACCCTTGGCATATTTCAGCGCATCGGTCTTGGCAAAATCACCGGCAAAGAAGATCTTGGCCTCCTCCAGCAGAGGCAGGACGGCCTTTTTCTTTTCTAAAGCGGTGCGGAAAGCGTATTCCACGGCTTTTTCTTCCGAATCGCTGCCGGCCAGGGCCATATTTTCCTTCAGCAAAGCGGTAACGCGCTTATGCTCTTTCTTGGCCTGCTTGCGGCTGGTCTTATTCTTTAAGAGCATCGCTTCGGTGATCTGCTTGCCGATCTTGACGATGGGATTCAAAGAGGACAGGGGATCCTGGAAGATCATAGAGATCTCATCGCCACGGATATTGCACATATCCTCCTCGGAGATTTTCAGCAGGTCCTTGCCGTCATAGATGATCTCGCCGCCCTCCACGATGGCGTTGCCTGCCAAAATGCCCAAAATAGCCTTGGAGGTGACAGACTTGCCGGAGCCGGACTCGCCCACGATGGCCAAAGTCTTACCCTTCTCCAGGTTGAAGGAGATGTTCCGGACCGCCTTGACGGTACCGCCGGAGGTGCGGAAGGAGATTTTTAAATTTTTGACTTCTAAAATGTTTGCCATTAGTCCTCCACTCCTCTCAATGCAGGGTTAAACGCATCCCGCAGGCCGTTGCCGAACAGGTTAAAGCAGATCATCAGCAGGGAGATCACCAGCGCAGGATAGAGCATCAGGTGGGGGTAATTGGTCCAGATGGCGCTGGCATCGGACAGGAGAGTGCCCAGGCTGGTCTGACCGGCAGAACCCAGCTTGATAATGCCCAGGAAGGAAAGCATACTCTCCGTCAGAATAACGCCGGGAATGACCAGCGCGGAGGACGTAATGATCGTACCCAAAGTGTTGGGGAAGATGTGCTTCCAAATAATACGGCCGTCTCTTGCGCCCAGGGTCCGGGCGGCCATAACATACTCCTGATTCTTAAACCGGTAGAACTGGGTGCGGACACGGCTGGCGGTGCTGATCCAGCCGGTAAGCACATAGGCAAAGAGCAGGCTGGGAACGGCCCCCACCTTCTTGGCCAGGTGGATCTGGAACAGAGTGGCCAGCACGATAAAGGGTACACCGGACAGGATATCGGTGATACGGCTCAGGACCATATCGGTAGTGCCGCCGTAGTAACCTTCCACTGCGCCGTAAGCTGCGCCAATGAGGAAATTGATGACAGATACGCACACCGCCAGCAGCAGGGAAAGCCGGATACCGCCGGCGATCCGCAGCGCCAGGTCATAGCCCTGGGAGTCGGTGCCCAACAGGTAGTCGGGCATATGGCCGTAGAGGTACTGGTAGTAGTTGTAGTAAAGCACACGAAGCCGCAGCTGGGCGGTATTCTCATCGCCGCCGCCGATAAACTGGCTATACATCAGGTTGCCGCTGGCGTCCCGCTTATAGTTATCCTCCAGGACCAGATCCTCGGAATAGGTCAGCTGGACATCCTTGCCGGTGACGGTGGACACGGGAACACCCTTGCCCTTGGTCTTATACCAGAAATTGGCATCCTCTGTATCGAAGCAATAGCCGTTCTGGGTGTCCACCAGGGGGTAGAGTACCTGCAGGCCGGTCTCGTTCTGCCAATCCACGATCTTCTGATATTCCGCCTGCTCCACATCCACATACAGGAAGCCCACCTCCAGGTAGGTATCCACGGTGGCAGGGAAATAGGTAGCCATCTTCTTGTTGGGCTGCTCCTGCTGATAGGGCGCGCCGGTCTTCAATACCGGATGGTAGGCGCTGTCGGCGGCATCTCCCATGGGGATCACCTTGCCGTCCTTGCTTTCCGCACCCACAGCAATGGCATTCAGCTTCACAAAGCCTGCCTCGCTCAGGTTGGATTTTACACCGCCGTTGGCAATGCCCAGCTCCCGAAGCCAGGTGACCCGGGCAGGTTTTTTGGCATAAGTGCCGCACATAAAGGAGGCATCGTGGGTGGTGACGAACAAGGGGGTCAGGAGGGAATACAAAATGATGCAAATGATAATGATCGCCGCCACCACAGAGGCCTTACTCTTGCGGAAACGGATCCAGGCATCCTTAAAATAGCCGATGGGCTTATCTTCAAATTTTTTATCGGTGATCCTTTGCCCTTGATTGACAAAGGTAAATTTTTCCTTAGGAATGTTGTATTTATCCATATTATTTCTCTCCCATTCTGATTCGGGGGTCGATAAAGCCGTAGCTCAGGTCCACCACGATGCCGGCAAGCAGGCCCACAAAACTGTAGAAGATACAATCCACCATAAACACATCGTAGTCAAATAGTTGAATGGACTGGATATACAGCTGGCCCACGCCGGGGATGGAGAAGATCCGCTCGATAATCATAGAGCCGCTCATAACGCTGATGAAAGAGCCGATAATCATAGGCAGGATGGGAACCATTGCATTTTTCAATGCGTGCCGGGCGGTAGCCTGTCCCCGGGACAGACCCTTGGTCCGGGCCAGGAGCATATAATCGGAGGTCAGTGTCTCCGTCAGCTCCGCACGGGTAAACCGGCACAGGCCGGCAATCTCACCGAAGGACAGGGCAAGGATCGGTGGGATCATAGAATAAAACATTTTTCCGGTAAACCAGCTTCCACCGGCATCCGCCAAAGAGTACACTGTCAGCGGCAGCAAATCCAGCTTAAAGTACAGAAAATACTGCACCAAAAATGCATACACATAACTGGGTACGGACACAAACACCATAACACCGGTGCTGATGAGGGTATCCTGCCACTTATTTTTCTTAACGGCGGCGTAAATACCCAGCAGAATACCGAAGGGAATGGAGAACACCAGGGCGTAGGTGTTCACCAGCACCGTGGGGGCCAGCCGGGTCAGCAGCAGGTCCAGAGCAGGCTCCCGATACTGGATATACCAGGAGGTACCGAAGTCCAGGTCGGTAAAGATATTCTTCAGGTAGATGCCAAACTGGGTCAGCAGCGGCTCATTGTAGCCCAAAGCCTCCCACCGGGCCGCAATGGCCTCAGCCAGGTTCTTGTCCTGGGGCAGTTCCCGGGGCAGAAGCCGGATGAGCATAAAGCAGATGGTTGTGACCACAAAGAACACAAAGAACATCAAAAGTATTCTTTTGAGTACATATTTGAACATTTTCATTGGGGATCTCTCTCCTTTTTTCTTGGGGTGCAGGGGGCTGCTGTTCTTCAACAAGGGTTATGGGCCACAGCCTTTGTTGCAAAACGGCAGGGGGAACACCGGATGCAATTTGCAGGGGCGACCATCGGTCGTCCTTATCGCAAGCTCCGGTGTATCAGCGGACGAGCAATTGATAAGTCCCTACGGGTGATTTTTGGGGTTTTATTGGCAACCGGGCCAGGGGAGCAGATTGCTCCCCTGGCCTTTGGGGTAAATGGATTATTCGTAGCTCAGAGTGCCGCCGGCAGTCTTGACATATTCTGCCCACTTGGCATCGGAGTAGTTATAACGCATCAGCTCCATACCGCCGAAGCCGTACATAATGTTGTAGTTTTCGGTGTAGTGGCTGATCTGGTAGGACAGCAGAGAAGCTGCGCAGGAAGAAGCCAGGGGGATTCGGTAGTACTTGGCCAGGAACTTTTCTTCCATCTCAGCAGTGATTTCCAGCTTGATGCCCACGGTTGCGTCAGCAAACTCGCCGGTGCCGATCATAGAGTTGGACCATTCCTTCCAGGTCTTGGTCACGGACTTGCCGTTGACAGACAGGGTCAGAGTCTCGGTTGCGGGATCCCAGCAGGCAGCCTCCTGGATCTCATACAGATCGTCGTTGCAGTAAACCTGCAGGTTGCGGAAGGGATAGAAGGCTGCGCCGCCCCATCCGCCGTAGCCGATGGCGTACTCGCCCTTGCTGATCTTGCCGTGACGGGAATCCACATTGCCCACACCCTCCAGGGTGATCTTACCGAAGCCGGAGCCTTCAGCAGCGGCGTTCAGGTACTCGTTGAGCTTGGTGATCTGGTTCTGCTCGGAGGAGCTCAGCTCACCGCCGGAGTAAGCAACCAGAATCTTGATGTCCTGACCCTTGGTGTACAGGCCTTCGTTGACCAGCTCAGCGCAAGCGGTAGCCATCAGTTCCTTTGCCTTGGTCAGGTTGAAACCGGTCAGAGAAGCATAAGCCTCTTCCACAGTGCCGTACAGGGTGCCGTCCACATAGTGAACGCCGTACAGGTCGCACATTGCGTCCATAGCAGCCTTGGTGCTACGGTAGGTGGAGTTGGGGTCATTGAAGATGTCGTAGTAGTACAGGTCACTCATCAGAGCGAATGCAGGCTTGTAACCGGCAGTGGCGGTGACCCAATCGCTACGGTTGATTGCCAGAGAGAAAGCCTTACGGAAATTGTTGTTGGACAGAACAACGGAGTTCTGGTTGCCCTTGGACTTATCCATTTCCTTCAGGGCGTTCACATTGGTGTTGAAGAACAGACCCATGGTGTAGGTCTCGTCCTCACGGTACATCTGATCGGAGAAGTTGTAGGTGGCCATCTCGTCAGCGGAGGGGGTCCACACAGACATCTCGCCCTTCAGGAAGGCCTGCTTTGCGGTTTCGTCGGTCATCTGGTCGATGACGATCTTGGTGGTCTGCCAGGACTGGACCTTCTCGCCGTCTACCTCATAGTCGGTCTCGGCGTACAGAGTGCCGTCTTCCTTCTTGGTGAACTCATAGTAGTTCTCGTTCTGGACCAGAACAACCTGCTTGCCCTTCTGCAGGGACTCGATCTTGTAAGGACCGTAGGACATGGTGTTGGCAATGTCGGTAGCATAGTTGGTGGTCACCAGCTTGCCGGAGGTGTCCTTGCCGCCCTCGTACAGATCCTGGTATACCAGCCAGTTGGAGCCACAGGCATTCATGAAGTAGTTGATATCGATGGCGGTCTGGGTAACATAGCGGATGGTGTAATCGTCCACCTTGTAGCAGCCCACGACGGCATCATAGGTCTCGGTGTAGTTTTCGTTGTAGTTCTCGTTGGTCTTGAACAGGTACAGCTTCAGGTTGCCGGCCTCGAACTTGGCCTTGTTATCCATATACAGCTTGCGGCCGGAAGCGACCTTCATATCGGCATTGTTGTAGATGGTCTCATCGGAAATGGACAGATACTTGGGCATCACAGTACCATTGGTATCGGAATAGCCGGAAAGGCCCAAAGCCTCGGTGTCCAGGTAGATCTTGCCGCTGTGCTTGCCGATGTCCTTGTAAGCGATGGCCTCGTACACTTCCTTGTTCAGGGAGTTGTAGTAGGTGAAACCGCCGGCAACAGCGGATTCGCCGCTGTAATACAGGTTTGCCCGGTAGTTCATCATCTTGGGATCCAGCAGAGCCTTCATGGAGTAGATGTAGGTATCGGCATTGATGGCGGTACCGTTCTGCCACTTCATGTTGGGGTTGAGCTTGATCTCGAAGACATAACCCTTATCGGTGCTGTCGGCGCTCTGGCCGGCAGGCAGAGTGACCTTGAACTTAGTCAGGTCGCCCTTGTTGGCGGCGGTTACGTCGGTGATGGCAGTAGCTGCCTTGTAAACCCACTGATAAACGCCATTTTCAGAGTCCTTCACGCTGGTGGTTACCAGGGGAGTCTCCAGGTACTGCATGATGGTACGGTCATAGTCGGTCTCCCAGGCGTGGGGATTCCAGGTGGTACCCAGCTGTCTGATGTAGGTGCGGTAGGTATAGCCATCCTTGGCAGCGGCATCGTTGCCGGCTCCGGTGCCGTCGGTGTTGTCGCCCTTATTCTTACAACCGACGAAGCAGCTAAGAACCATTACCAAAACCAGCAGCATTGCCAGAATTCTGGTCAGTTTCTTCATTGTGTCTTCCTCCTAAAATATATTTTGATCGGATCTTCTGATCCGAAAGTCTACCGGATTCCTCAAAACACAAAAAGGTATCGATAGGTATAGGCATTATATCATAAAATCAATGTATAATCAAGAAATAATCTTTCCTAATCACGATTTTTTACATTTTGTTAACCGTCTTTGTTCAGTATTCCCCGATTTTGCATATATATAGAAAAAAGCTGCGTCAATGACGCAGCTTTTACAGGGGATTCTGTTTGATTTTTGCAAAGCGACGGGGATAGCCTGCCGGGGTAGGTGCGATCTTTTTCAGCACGATCACCGTATGGGCCGTGCCGTCCACAGGGAATTCTGCCACCCGTTCCAACTGCAGGCCCAATTTTTTAATGGCGTTTTTCGCCTCTGCCAGTTCCTCTGCCGCGGCAGTACCCTTCATTGCCAGCACCTTGCCGCCCACCTTTACATAAGGGGCAGTCAGTTCCAGCAGGATGTTCAGCCTTGCCACGGCCCGGCTGGTGGCGATATCGTAAGTCTCCCGCCGGGTGGCAACCGCTTCTTCTGCCCGGGCGGTGACACATTCGGCATCCACCCCCAAAGTGGGCAGCACCGTCTGGAGCCACTGCATCCGCTTGCCCAGGGAATCCAGCAGGGTCAGTTCCACCCCGGGACAGGCGATCTTCACCGGCACGCCGGGGAAACCTGCGCCGCAGCCCACATCGATCATCCGCTTGCCGGACAGATCCTCCAAGGTCAGCAAGGACAAACTGTCCAACAGGTGCAGCTTTGCCACCTGGGCAGGCTCTGTGATGGCGGTCAGGTTCATCACCTTATTCTGCTCCACCACCGCCTGACCGAAGGCGCAGAGGGTATCGCATATTTCTTCATTCAGGGACAAACCCAGACCGGGCAAGCCCTTTGTCAATGTTTCTTTCATATCAGGCATTTGGATTGTCACTCAAATCTACTTGTGTCTTATCCATGGGATTGAAGGCAGACTCCTCCTCCACCAGGCCGGGCAGCACCACTTCCTGGATATGCCAACTGGTCAGCAGGTCATATGCCTTCACATCCTTCTCCTCCCCTTTGCCGAAAAAGCCGTCGCACCGGGCAATATCCTGGGTGACATCAACGGTCTCCTCAGCCCGGACACGGGCCACTGCGCCGCTGCCGCTGACATTTTCCAATGCCTGCAACGCCTTCAGGCAATAGCGGTAGGCCATCAGTGCGCCGGAATACTGGAAGCGCACATCGGGGTTATTCATGCAGGCAAGGTATGCGCCGAAGGCCGCATCCCGCTCCACAACGATACTGCCCTGCTGGCAAATCTGCCGGCACATGGCAAAGGGCAGCAGCACCCCGGGGACTTGGGGATTCACGCAAGCCTCACCGGTCAGACCCACGGTCACACCGGTAACGCCCCGCTTTGTATAACTTTTCGCCCAGTTCAGTTCCTTCACAGGGCCCATAGGACCTGCGAAAACCGACAGGGATTTCTCGTACACCAGCACCTTAAAGCCTTCCGGCGCCTGCTGGGCCATATCCTGGAAAGTGCCGAATGTCACTGCACCGCTGCCGTCCCGGGTGACCTGGGGTGCCAAAGCATTGACCTGGTCCCGATAGTAGATGGCAGCGCCTTCCAGTTCGGAGATATCATAGGGTGTCTCCTCCAGACGGATATCCTCCGCCAGGGTGCCGGAATATTTATTCAGGCCGAACAGGCAGGTGTTCAGGAAGATCAGCACCGCCACCGCAGCGCAGACCCAACCGGCCCATTGAATGGGATTCCATTTGAAAATAATCATCAGCACCGCCGTGACCAGCACCAGCGCAATGCCCACAAACAACAGCGCCTGCCACAGGCAAAAATCCACGCCGCCGCTCCACCGACCCAAAAAGGTCTGCGCCATCCGGCTCACATAGGGGTAGACCATGTCCACCAGCACCGTGTGACCTTTGGTAAAGGTGGTCAGCGCCCAGGTGCAAGCCAGCAGGATCGCTGCCGTCAGGTATCCTTTCCAATATTTCAAAAGGCTACGCCTCCTTTGTTCCGATTCTTGGGATAGTTTAGTATATCACAGTTTCGCTGAATTGTCCAGCCTGCCTAATACGCCATCTTTGTACAGACCTGTGACGGTCACCGGAAGGATCTGATTGTGCAGATTCTCACCGGGGACATATACTTTTATATAATTGGGGGTGTGGCCGGTATAGTATGCCCCGTCCTGCTCCTCAAACAACACCTCTACACGATTTCCTATTCTGCGCGCCCGGTATGTACGGGACATCTCCTCTGCCACCGCAATGGCCGCCTTGCTCCGTTCCTCCTTCACCCCATTGCCAAGCTGACCGGGCATTTTGTCTGCCGGAGTGCCGGGACGGCGGGAATAGGGGAAGATGTGCATATCCGCAAAAGCGCATTTTTGAATAAATTCCAACGATGCGGCAAATTCTTCCTCGGTTTCTCCGGGGAAGGCCACGATCATATCGGTGGTCACGGCGCAGCCGGGAAAATATCGATTTAATAGCTGTACGCTTTCCAGATACCGGGCGGTATCGTACTTTCGTTTCATTCTGGCCAAAACGGTATCGCAGCCGGACTGCATGGACAGATGGAACTGGGGGCAGATGTTGGACAAATCTTTGATTTTTTCGCAGAATTCCTCCGTAATGATCCGGGGCTCCAAAGAACCCAGGCGCACCCGCAAGTCCGGCACGGCATTACAAACTGCCTCCAAAAGGTCCGTCAAGGGCGGCTTGCCGGGCAGATCCACACCCCAGGAAGCAATTTCGATACCGGTAACCACAATTTCTTTATAACCCTGCCGGGCCAATGCCTTTGCCTGCTCCACTGCCAGTTCAACGGTTGCAGAACGAACAGGACCGCGGGTATAGGGTATGATGCAATAGCTGCAAAAATTCACGCAGCCGTCCTGGACTTTCAGCATTGCCCGGGTGCGACCCTCCAGGCCACCGGCCGGGAGAATTTCAAAGCTGCGGCGGCGTAAAGCTTCGTCCAAAACCTTGCCCTTTTGCCGGGTTTGGAGGGTGTCCAGCACCTGCCCGAGGAATTTTTCCCGGTCTGCGCTGCCGCCCAAAACATCGATTCCCAAATCGTCCAACTTGTCCGCTGCGTGTTGGGGATAGCAGCCGCACACCGCCAGCACCGCATCGGGATTTTCCCGGCGGCAGCGACGGATCACCGCCCGGTTTTTCTTATCCGCCACGGCAGTGACAGAACAGGTGTTGATAATATATGCGTCGCAAATGTTATGAAAATCGCCGATTTCGTGGCCTTTTGCCGCCAAAATCTGCTCCATTGCTTGGGTTTCGTACTGATTCACCTTGCACCCAAGGGTGTAAAATCCAAATTTCATCGTCTAATTCACCAATAATCGCTTTCTTTGCAGAATCTTTTTCTGATGCTTTCCCAATTGCTATATGCAAGGGTTTTATTTATAATATACACGGATATTATATCCGAACAAATTGCGTTTGTATAGCACCGGAGGCTATTTTTTATGAGTTTTCAAGTTTTTCTCCGCTCCTATGAGCAGATCCGCACCTTTGTGGCGCTGGCTGCCCGGCAGAGTTTTGATGTAAAGGTCTGCAATGACCGGCAGACCATTAACGGCAAGGATTTTATGGGCATGTGTACCCTGGATTTCTCCCGGCCCTTGAAAGTGCTGGCAGATTGCACCGGCGAGGAAGCCGCAGAATTCCGCAAAAATGTCCTGGCCCTGCAAAATTAAAACCCACCGTCCTGGGAATACCCGGGGCGGATTTTTTATTTCTGTAGGGGCGGACGACCGATGGTCGCCCCTACAGTTGTGCCAAGATTTTTACAAAAAACAGTAGGCAAATTTAAACAAATGTGCTATGATAATCAGTAGAATATCAAAAGGAGGTGGCGTTTTGCGGATATTGGGCATTGACCCCGGCTATGGGATCACCGGCTTCGGCCTGATCGAGGCGGACCGGAATCAATTTAAACTGCTGCACTGCGGCGCCATCACTACCCCGGCAGGCATGGATTTTTCCGCCCGGCTGGAGATCATCTACAACGATATGACCGAGCTTTTGAAAATGGCAAAGCCCGATTGCGTAGCCATCGAAGAACTGTTTTTCGGTCAAAATGTCACCACCGGTATCGGTGTTGCCCAGAGCCGTGGCGTGATTCTTTTGGCCATCCGGCAGGCAGGTTTAGAGGTCACATCTTATAAACCGATGCAGGTCAAGCAGGCGGTGGTGGGCTACGGCAACGCCACCAAGCATCAGGTGATGGATATGACCAAGCGAATCTTGGGACTTTCCCAGACTCCCAAGCCTGACGATGCAGCCGATGCGGTGGCCATCGCCCTGTGCCACGCCCGGTCCAGCACTTCCCTCATCGCCAAGGCGATGAGAAATTGAGAATTGAGAATTGAGAGTTGAGAATTATGGACAATTCCATTCAAGAAAAAAGCTTTCGCTTTGCTGTGCGAATTGTAAAGCTATGCCGGTATTTGCAAACCGAGAAAAGCGAATACATATTGTCAAAGCAATTGCTCCGCAGTGGTACCAGTATTGGTGCAAATGTTTCTGAATCCCAACAGGCGCAAAGTCGTCCGGATTTTGTAAACAAACTTAATATCGCCTTAAAAGAAGCATCTGAAACAGAGTATTGGCTACGCTTGTTACACGAAACCGATTATCTCAACAATGCGCATTTTGATTCCATTTTTACCGACTGCAACGAGGTAAAAAGTTTGTTGGTTGCAATCGTCAAATCTTCTAAAAACTAATTCTCAATTCTCAACTCTCAATTCTCAATTATTAACCCTGGGAGGTTTTTGTTATGTTATATTATGTTTCCGGGCAGGTTGCCCTGTTGGAGCCGGGTTTGGCAGTCATTGACTGCAGCGGTGTGGGTTACGGCTGCCGGGTCACCGCTTATACGGCGGCACAATTAAAACTGAATCAACCGGCAAAGCTCTTTATCACCGAGTCCATCCGGGAGGACGCCTATGACATTTACGGCTTTATCAGCCGGGAGGAGCAGCGGTGTTATGAACTTTTGACCTCCGTCACCGGTGTCGGCCCCAAGGCCGCATTGGCCATCTTAACCGCAGGCCCGCAGAATTTCACCCTGGCTGTGATGACCGGGGACGAAAAGCTCCTCACCGCCGCCCAGGGTGTGGGCAAAAAGCTGGCCCAGAGAATCATTTTGGAGCTGAAGGACAAGGTGGGCGGCGGCAGCGCAGAGCTGGACTTCTCCGCCGGACCTGTGGCAGCTGCACCGGCTGCAAGTAACAATGCCGGACTGGCCACCGCTGCCCTGCAGGAATTGGGTTATTCCCCCGCGGAGATCGCTACCGCCCTGAAAGGCGCAGACCCCAACGCCACCACCGAAGAGCTGGTGCGCCACGCATTAAGAGCGATGGTTATGAAGGGTTAATTTATGGATGTTCCCAAACGAAAACCCAACCGCCTGCCGGAATTCGATTACAGCACCCCAGGTGCCTATTTCATTACAATTTGTACGCGTAACAGAAAAAACCTATTTTGGGAAGATGTAGGGGCGAGCATTGCTCGTCCGCAATTAACCCAGTGGGGACAAATTGCCGAAAAAGCTATTTCCCAAATACCTAAACATTATCCTGCCATTTCTGTTGACCGGTATGTTGTTATGCCTAATCACATCCATTTATTATTGCAGATCAACACCGATACAGACGGACGACCAATGGTCGCCCCTACAATTTCTATTGTAGTACAACAATTAAAAGGTGTTATTACCAAACAAATCGGTCAATCTGTATGGCAAAAATTATTTCACGATCATGTTATTCGCAACGAGCAGGATTATTTGAAAATTTGGGAATATATCGAAAACAATCCCGCAAAATGGGAAGAAGATTGTTTCTATATGGTATAACCGTATAACCACGGGGCGTCGAAGGCGCCGCCCCCTACAGGAGGACACTTATGAGTCTTGAGTTTTCACAGGAATTGGACAGTCCCATTATTTCGCCTACTTTTGCGCCACAGGATGCCGGGGAGATCGGTCTGCGGCCAAAACTGCTGTCTGACTACACCGGCCAGGAGAAGGCCAAGGGGAATCTGTCCGTATATATTGAGGCGGCACGGTTGCGGAACGAGCCGTTGGATCACACCCTTTTGTACGGCCCTCCCGGTCTGGGCAAAACCACCCTGGCCGGTGTCATCGCCAACGAGATGGGCGTGAATATCCGCATCACCTCCGGCCCGGCCATCGAAAAGCCCGGTGACCTGGCGGCGCTGCTGACCAATCTGAATCCCGGCGACATTCTGTTTATCGACGAAATTCACCGCTTAAACCGGGTTGTAGAGGAAATTCTCTACCCGGCAATGGAGGATTTTGCCATCGATATCATC
>JAEIGA010012809.1_pt1 | contig 12751 bp, 10 predicted proteins | sample 9270691 | NCBI WGS metagenome assembly JAEIGA01 (sample SAMN17057246, study PRJNA624740) | gut metagenome | biome: biome; isolation source: fecal sample | host: Bos grunniens | place: China: Xizang | collected 2019 | reverse complement strand
TGTTTGCTAGTGTGCTTGTAACAAGCTGCAAACAAGACGCCACAACAGAGTTCGTTAAGGAGATTAGCTGTTACTCCGACTACTCAACGGTCGCTTGGTCTGACTTGTCCGAAAAGTACTATCGCCCGAATGCGGGAGACTGGAACTCGGAGATGAATAAACGGATAATCAAGGACTTTCCGATGGAGATTGCTTGTGAATATTGGTGTCTTTTGCAGAATGCGCGCACCGATTTTCATCAAAAATCATTACCTTTGAGAGCAAAAGCTTCAAAAAATGAGATTGATGCACTTGATAAAGCCGAAGCGATGTTTGACACCGTCTTTGTGCGTTGTGTTAGCCAAGAGTATTATATGAGGCTTTTCCCGGAGATGTACAATGAAACGATGAAGCCAGCTATTGATGAGTTGGTCGAGAAATTAAACGATGATCGTTAAACATAGAATTAGGTGGCTTTGAGCCTCTACTAAGGTGTTGTGAATGATAAGGTTTGTCTGGAAATATACTTGTAACGAGTTTAATAATAAATAGCTATGGAAAAATTGACTGTATATGGTGGAGCATTAATTGAGGGTGTTTTGTTTGGTACCCTTATGTGGGTTGGAGATAAGTATGTTTTGGAGAATAGCAACCCGTTCTATGTCTATGTTATTCAAGCAGCAGTATTTGCTGTAGGAATTTTTCTATTCGATATATTCTTCAATCGTAAGAAGAGAAATTCTTAGTCATTTTCCATAAAGTAGCGATAAAAAACGAAAGATTTATGAGTGAGATTACAAAGTGTCCGAAGTGTGGCGGAGAGTATGTCTATTTTGATGGGGCGTTGTATGTGTGCCCCGATTGTGCATACGAGTTTGATGGCGAGGAGAGTGTTCCAACAACCGACAATGTGCCTAAGGATAGCAATGGCGCAGAGTTGTTGGATGGCGATTCGGTGACTGTTATCAAGGATTTAAAGGTGCGTGGCTCGTCAATGGTTATCAAGCGAGGCACAAAGGTTAAGAGCATCCGCCTGACCGACAACCCCGAAGAGGTTGATTGCAAAATCGAGGGTAGCAGCATCGTTCTAAAGACCTGCTTCTTGAAGAAATAACAAGCCTATTTTGACCGATAAGGTCGAGTCGTTGTAAAGAGATAGAGAGCCTATCTAACAAGTAAAAGTTGGACAGGCTCTCTGTTTTGGCATCATAGCCTCTATTTTGCTTGTAGCATATCGCTACTTGATAACCTGCAGGCGTTGGCGGGCTTCGGAGATAGGCATAGCGTTGAAGTGCCACCACTCCGAGGTTATGGTGCGCCATCCGGCCTGAGTCATCACCTCGCGAAGAAGACGGCGATTTTGAAGCTCACGGTAGGTAATCTCTCCACTATCGAGCAGTTTCTGCTCGATGTCCACGCGGGCTCTATCGCCAAAATAGTCATACTCCGAGCCCATAGGCAGTGGATGGCCCGTGCAGTCCACAAGCGTAACATCAACAGAGATACCGTAGTTGTGACCGCCCCCTCCTCGCACGTGCGGGTTGGCTACAAACGACTCCATATTAGTACCCTCGACCACGCTCCACATCTGCTCCTGAATCGAGCGTGGGCGTGCAGCATCGTAGACGACAAGGTGGAGATCCATCCTCTTTTTGCGAAGATATTCGTGAGCCTTACGGAGCTTCTCAATAGCCACTGGAGCAAGGTAAGCCTCGTCGAGGTCGTGATAGAGCACGCGTCCCATAAAGTTGTACGGCGTGGCATAGACCATATAGACCTCGATGCCCGGAATCTCCTCGGCAACATTTTTCAGTCCCATCGCTTCGAGCCCCTTTTCAGTTGCCGATTTTTGTCCCCAGGCAATGGTTGGAAGAGCCATCAAGAGGAGCGCTGCAAGTATTAGCAATCGTTTCATTTTTTGTTGATAATATGGTTAATCAGCCATAAAGGTACGAAAAAATAGCTCTCGTTGTGCATATTTTCAAAAGAAAGAGAGTGTCGGCAAAGCTATCGACACCCTCTAGATGGTTCTATTTGTTGAGAAGCTACTCGTTGTTCGGACGGATAAGTCGTAGAATGGTCAATCCATTGACGCTACCAACAACATAGTTGCAAGGTTGTGCGGCAGGGCAACTTTGCGCAACGAAATTTGTCATACACAACTCCCTAAATAGTGAAAACTGCAGACACTCGAAGGTGTCGCCTGGCTGCATCTTCGAGTTGTTGCACCACTCGGCCTCGAACCTTGCGCCATCTCCCAAGTAGCGAATAATGCACTCGCGATCGGGCAACCCCGATGTGAATCTTATCGCCATCCCGCAAATCTTTCGTGTAGATTACCATCTCGTTGCTCATCTCCGACTCCGAAGGCGAGGCTGCAAGGCTATTGCAGTAATCCTTCCACTCCAGATTGCACGCATATTGGGATAATAGGTTTAACGTATACAACGATACAGTATCGTATCCACGTGTAGAGTATCCCCACACACGCTCCAAGGTGGTTTCGGATATGTGCTGTCGTTGGTTTTGCCAAATGTCGGCTGCTAATGCAAGAAAATCGGCGTGTACGATAGGTGCTCGGCCGAATCGTTTTTCGACACTAAGCTTTAATGAAGTTACCTGTGGAGTATTTCTGTCAAAATTCATAGCGATACAAAAATAATAGTTATCTTTGTAAATTAAAAATTGGCTTATGTATGTAGAGAGCAATTTTTTCGAGTTGTCTTCCACACCGAAAAATCAACAGCCCGAATTTCACGACGCTAAGTTGTTGAAAATCACAACATATTCGCAACTTTGGCGCATTTCGCGATGCGGCAAGTTCTTTCTTGTAAAGACAACAAAAGACAACAACGAGGCGCAGCGCAATATCTTGCAACGCGAGTACGAGCTCTCGATAGGATGCGACCATCCGCATATCGTACACTCGTATATCTACGACTCGATAGACGGTATTGGCGAAGGTATCATTATGGAGTATATCGAAGGTGATACACTCGCAGAATATTTGGCCCAAAAACCCTCGAAGCACGAACGCCAACGTCTGTTTGGCGAGTTGCTATCGGCTGTAGCCTATCTTCACAAGCGCGGTATCATACACAACGACCTGAAGTTGGAGAATATTATGGTGACACGCGCCGACGCCACGCTGAAACTCATAGACTTCGGCTTGGCAGACACCTCGGCTCACTACGCTCTAAAGAGTCTTGGCTGCACCCCACGCTACGCTTCACCCGAGTTGCGTGAACGGAGCCGCGAGGTAGACGCTCGTAGCGATATATACTCATTGGGAGTGATAATGCAGGAGATGCTTGGAGAGTCGCGATTCTCGCGCCACTGTATGCAAGCCAAGCCCGAAAAGCGTTATGCCAATGTCGAGGCGCTGCAAAAGGCGTGGCACAATCGCCACAACGCGTGGTACTTTGTAGTAGGTTTGGCGGCTCTTGCGTTGATAGCTACGCCGCTTGGACTCTATTTGACCGAGAAGAAGGCATCGAACGACCTCGCTACTACAATCGACATCAAGGCACTGCAGATGGAGCGTGAAATAGATAGGTTGTACAATGCCGTTGCGGATACCATTTCGAGATCGCACTATTCTGAGTTTGCGATTATGCATATAACCTCGATGTACGAGCAGAGCGAGAGGGTGAAAGAGGCTATTGTGGAGTCGGAATCAAACAAGGAGGTTAAATCTGCGCTGAGGAAGATATACGAGGAGATCATTCGTGTAAAATTTGGCGACTTAGCAAATAAAGCCAGCAGTTTACCTACGATATATTCCAAGGATATATCTCATACGGAGAGGGAGTATTACAACACCCTTATCGAACAGCGCAAGCCTTACAGCCCCTATCCAAGCGGCAAGTAAAGACAACGAAAGACAAAAAATCGTAATACAAATATAGCTACCTTTGCCGTTGGGTTCTGACTTATAGAGAGCCCAGCGTAACTATTATTTTATTAACCATTAAATTAAACTTATTATGGAGGAAAAAGTAAAAGGTGGCTTGGGTAAGGCAAGCTATGTACTTGGCATCATTGCAGTTATTTTTGCATTGCTTCCAGTTCTTTCGCCATGGTTCTTGGTGATTAGCTGGCTTGTTTATGTAGTTGGCATCGTTGGTGCTATTCTCGGCGCTATTGCTATCGTAAAGAAGCATCAGAAGGCTATTCTTGGTACAGCTCTCTGCGTTGGCGCAATCGTTGTATTTATGATCCTCGTTAGAAGCGATTGGATGGCAAAGCGCACAGCTGAGAGTGCAGCAAATGCTATTGAGAACACAATGGGCTTGGCAAACAAGGCTAAGACTCTTAGCGAGGATGAGGCATTCTAGTCGCGTAGTACATCTATTTTTAAAAGCTAAGAGCGCCTAATTTCGGGCGCTCTTAGTATTTTTGTATCTGCTACAGCTCCTTGATATAGGCTCGGCGACGCTTGTGCTGAATATGCTCGAACTCGGAGAAGTTGGCAAGACTCTTATGGTTGGTTTCCAAGATGCCCGTGGTCTCGACTCGCTGGATGCCATATTTGGTGAAATATGGAGTCATCTCGTTGAAGATTAGCGCCGTAACACCCTTATCCTGATAGTCAGGACGTACCGCAATAAGCAAAAGGTCGAAGTCGGTCATCCTCTTCGCCTTGAGCGCCTTCAGAAGATGATACCAGCCGAACGGGAATAGACGACCACGACACTTGCGTAGTGCATCCGAGAGCGACGGCATACCCAAACCTACGGCTACAATCTCGTCGTTCTCGTTGGCTACCATAGTCACGAAATCGAAGTTGAGCAGCGGGAAGTACATCTTGCAGTAATACTGCTTCTGTCGCGGCGTCATTGGCTGATAGTTATATAGCTTCTGATAGGCCGCATCCAAGACATCGAAGTAGCTGTAGCCATATCTCTTCTTCAACTCCCTGACGCTCTTCACCTTCACGGTGTGGAGTTTGTAGCGTTGCTCAACAAGGTTTACTATGCGCCTCATTCGTTCGGGTGCCTGCTTCGGAGGGGTTATTTGGTACTCGATCCAATCGGTCTCCTTTATCAATCCGTATCGCTCATAGTGTGCTACGTAGTAGGGGTGGGTATATAGACTTGCCATAGGGGCATTGTAGTCGAAGCCCTCTATCAGCAATCCCTGATGGTCGAAATCGGTGAAACCTACAGGACCATTCAAGCGCTCCATACCGCGCTCCCTGCCCCAATCGGCAACAGCGTCGAGCAGCGAGCTGAACACCTCGTAGTCGTCGATACACTCGAACCATCCAAAACGGCACTTCTTGACCTTCCACGCCTCATTGGCGCGATGATTTATGATACCCACGATACGGCCCACGATTTTATCGTTGCGATAGGCCATATAGATCACATAGTCGCACACCTCGAGTGCGGGGTTGCCCTTTGGGTCGAAGGCGTTTATCTCGTCGATGATAATTGGAGGACAGTAGTAGGGGTTTCCCTCGTACAGATCTATTCCGAACTGCACAAACTTGCGTAACGCACTCTTTGTCGTAACCTCCTTAATCGTAATCTTGTTTGGGTCTTTTGTGATCATATATTCTCTATTTTGTAGCTTTCTACTCTTGCTCTCTATTTTTAAGAGCCATCGACTCTTCGGTTTGTCGCAAGAACGATTCTAATGTCGCTTTTGCCAAGTCGGCATATACGTCAGGGCTTCCAGGATACCGCTCCTTGTATTGTGCAATAATGGCATCTATCTGAGGTTGAGCAGCCTCTGTAGCTGTTGTTTTAAGATTCGACATCACAACATCAAGATTGGCAAGCACAGCCTCCTCGCCTCTCTCCTTTACAAGGGATTGCACTACCGATTCGGTGTGGCTTTTGAATGAGTTCTGATACACTTCAAACACCTCTTTGACAAATAGGTTGTGTATCTCCACCTGCTGGAGCTCTTGGTTCATCTTATTATTGGCAGAATCGAACAATTGCTGATTTAATTCTGCGTATTGCTCTGCCATCACATCTTTGCAGTAACTATCAATCCAAAGCATTTCAGCATTGTCGTCTGGATTGTATTTAGACTTGAACTCTTTAATCAGCTGCAGCAATGTTTGATGGAAGGAGTTTATATCATTCTGATACGCCTGAAACTCCTGCATATTTTGGAAATTGTTACCCTGTGGATACTTATTTCTATGAAGATTAAACTGGTGTTCGAATGCCTTATCGATCTCTGCTTTAATAGCCTTTTTATCAACCATAGGCGAATTCTCTTTTGGAGATACACTCTCTTTTGCCTGACCAACTGAAGGTGTTTTCAAAACAACGGGAGCCTCTTGCTCGACAGTCTGTGTAGGGGCTTCCTCAACTATTGGCTGTTGCATTGGACACTCTATAGCCACAGAATCTGCCGGGTATTGTAGTACCTGTTCGCTTTGCGATAGTCGTCGTCCAAACATCAGTACAGCCGTAGCTGAAGCTACAAGAAGAATCACTATCACACAGGCTATAACAAGCCACTTAGGCAGTCGTCTTTTAGGATTTTGAGGCAATACGGGCTCTATTCGCTCGGCAACCATTTTATCCATCGAGACATTAAACAACTGCCCGAACATAATGTCCGAGATCTGATGCTGTTGCACACCTTTGACAATAAACGGCGGCGCCGAGATAGGGAAACCATTAAACGTTTTATCGGGGTTTATGGGTATGATGTGTCGATTAGTTTTAATCGCATACTCAATCTCTTTGTATACCCAATCCCCCTCTTCACCGCATCTATCGAGAGCATTTTGCGACAACAATATCATAAAGATAGGCGTACTACTGATAGCATTCATAATACGCTCATCAAAATAGCCATCTTTCAACTCGTCGAAGTCAAGGAACACACTGAAGCCCCTCTTTTCCAACTCTGTTTTAAGAACCCTGGCTTTATCGGCGCCTCCCTCACGTCGATAGCTAATAAAAATATCGTACTTCTCATTTGGACCGAGTTTCACCTCATCCGACAACTTAAAAAGCCTCTTTCTATATTTCATAATATTAGCTATTATCTGTCACTTAACTATGCAGCACCCACAGATGACTACCTCTCAGTTTTTCACACTTGGTAATGCATTTCTGATACAAAGATAGTAAAATTTCGTAAAAAAACACTATGTGCTCACATCCCTAAAGATGGAGCACATAGTTATTATCTTCTATCCGAGAATCTTGATTGTTACATCTTCTTGAAAGACTTGCGTAACGCCTGGAACTCATCAGAGGCTTTAAGTTTTTCAAGGCCCTGCTCGATAGCCTCATCAATGCTATCTTTATCTGCGCCAAACTTAATCAGAAGTTCTTTCAATCGAGCCTTCTCCTTCTTGTTTGATCTACCATCAATCATCACAACTGCGAGAAGTTCACTTATGTGCGTTTGCAAATCTTGCTGATTGTCAGGAATGTAAATTTTCCAATTCTGATATTCAAAAGCATCACATACATCTGCGGCAAGTTGCTTGTCGAGGCCATTCGAAATGGCTATAGACAAGCACCAAAGGAGCTCCTCTTTTTTCACGTCACCATCAGCGTGTGCCACGTAGAGCATATTTCTTAGACGAGCAATTTTCTTCTTATCCTCATCTGAGATCTTCTTCTCTTTATCTGATACGGCCTTAGCCTTATCCTCTCCTATTGAACTATTCAACAAAGCACCAGCCACAGCCAAAGCAAAGGAGTATACATACCCTGCATATGGGAAGGTAAAGATGTCGAAAATCATTAGAGCAAATCCTACGACAGCAACGCCAAGGGATAAAATCATAAAGAAATTTTTCATAGTTGTTTTAGTTTTAAGTGGGTTATCAATAATTACGTACTACAAATTTAGTTCACAAATTTATAATCTCAAAAAAAATAGGCGATAATATAAAAATATTTGTTAATTTTGTAAAATGACTTAGGTTTAACCTACCGAAAATATAGTATGAAGAACTCTCTTAAAGATTTTATAGATTGGGGGGCCATAGCTATCGGAATCACAACCCTGATACTATCGTTTGTAGCTCCACAGCACGATTGTATAGCTCCTCTCACCACCATTGCAGCCATTATCTGCTTGGGTTACATCGTATATGCCATATCGCTAATATGCCGAGGACCTCTCTTCGATTGGCACCTATTTCACGGCCACTTCCTCCGAAAGGTGATATGTTTGGTGCTACTTATGCCATTTGTTTTGGCCTTTGTTATCGGCGTGAGTTCATCGGTGGCAGACTCGAGCGAGTTGGCCCTCTCCGATGCGGCACAGAGTGGTCAAGCCGCCCCTTCCCAACTGTGGAACATCTATCTCCACTATATGGATCCCGGCAATCAGGATATGGCCTCGGAGGGTAGCCGAGGTTGGGCCGCGCTGATTGCTATATTGGGTGTATTGCTGCTGAACGGACTACTCGTATCCTCTATCATAGGGTGGATAAACACCCGAAAAGAGGCGTGGACGCGAGGCGATGTCTGCTATACACGATTCTTGCGTTTTCTAAGCGGCAGAAGGCACTACGTAATCATTGGCGGCAACGATATGGTTGATAGCATCGTGCGACAGATACTGCAACAGATCGAGTGTGAGCACAGCTGCAGAAAGCCATACATACTCATTCAGACAGCTCGCGACGTAGAGCGATTCCGACAAGAGTTATTTACAAATATGACCGAGGAGCAGCAGCAACGCATCGTAATCTATTATGGTCATAGAGATTCCGAGATAGATATCGAAAATCTGCTTCTGCAACGAGCCAAAGAGGTCTATATCATTGGCGAAGGCACACGCATTGATGATGCCGAATCGTACCACGACACTATGAATATGGTGTGCCTCGATCTGATTCACAAATCGTTGAGCAAAGCCCATCAAGAGGAGAAGTTACCTTGCCGAGTGATGTTCGACTCCCAGGCGACATTCTCCGTGTTCCAATTCTCCGACATCGACAAGAAGTTTGGCTCACTCATAGATTTCAAGCCATTCAGCTACTACGAACTCTGGGCGCAAAAGCTATTTATAAATCGAGAGATAGACCCCGATAAGTTGAGAGCCGCAGCCCTCAAAGGCGACTATCTTCCATTGGATGGTTGCGAAGGCATAAAGAGTGACGACGAGAGCTACGTGCATCTGTTTATTGTAGGAATGTCGCATATGGGCATTGCTGCCGGCATCGAAGCTGCACATCTGGCACACTACCCCAACTTCGAGCAGAAGGGCATTCGCACCAAGATTACATTTATCGACTCAAGTGCTTCGGAGAGAAAAGACTCTTTGATAAACAGATACAAGGAGTTGTTCGACCTCTCGCATTGGCGATATGGCAGAGTCGAAGATGGGGCTACCCTAACGTGGCACCAATCGCACGGCCCAATCGGCACAGAGTATCTGGGTGGCGATTTCATCGACGTAGAGTGGGAGTTTATCGAGGGTAGTATCGAGCACGCTGCCATTCGAGAGTATATGCTTGCTGCGTGCACACCGCAGGCAAAGGTGACTATAGCCATCTGCCTGGCTGAGTCCGACCTCTCCTACGCCGCAGGATTGCATCTCGACAAGAGAATCTACGAATCGGACTCGGTGCTACAGGTGCTGATATACAACCGCTACGGAGGCGCCACCATAGAGGCTCTGCACACCGATACGCCACGACACCCATATCTAAACAAGCTCAAATCCTTTGGTGCGCCAATAGATTGTTTCGATATGACCTCCTTGACTCAAGGCGAAAAGGTAGGCGAGGCCATAAATAGCCAATATGGACGCATCTACAAAGAGTATATGGAGCCTAAATTGAGCAACGCCAACTCCTCAACTACGGCTGGTGGCTACAAGGGCAAATCGGGCGTTGCAAAGTTTTGGTCGAGCATCTACAATGGCGACACTATGTGGTCGAAGTTGCGCAGTATCGGATATTGTGGCGTTGGTGGCTTAACACCCGACCAGATTGCCACATTGGCAGATGTGGAGCACAACAGATGGGCTATCGAGCAGCTATTGATGAACTTCCGACCACTAACACAAGAGGAACAGGCCGATGTGCTAAATGGAACAGAAGATAAGGAGCTATTAAAGAGCCAAATGGCACATCTGAACATCTGCTCGAATAGGCGTCTATTCGATATGATTGAGATTGACCCTGCCGTACGAGCCTACGATGAAGGGTTGTCGGCCATTCTCCCAGATATCTATGCTCAGCTAACCAAAAACGGCACGAAGTAATCGGCAATAGTGCCGACAAAAAGAGAGTATCCAGCCCGTGCAAAGGCTGGATACTCTCTTCTATTTGGGGCTATCTAATACTCTCAATCCATTAGGCCCATTGCTACTCTACTGTTGGATATGTTGGTGTAGCATCCAACTTCGACAAGTAGCCACAACCCATCGCCACAGCATCGGCAGCGGTAAGAGGCACTCCAAGAATGTAGTTGAAGTAGTTGCTGACTGACAACTTCTCGCCCTTATACTCCTCATCCTCAATATCGTATGTGTTGTAGACATTTCCTCCGCAATGGCAATTGGCTACTCTATCAGCAGTTGCACTGCCCTGAATCATACCATAGGTATTACCATCGCTGGTAGGACCACCTGTAGGATTCCAATTCAAGAGATAGATATCTCCATAGAACTTGGCATTCTCCAACTTTGTACATGCAAATGCCACAACGCCACCGAGTTTGCATCGCTTATTGGTTGATGTTGGAAGACCTCCATCCGATGCCTCCGAAGCGATGGTGATATCGCAAGCACAAACTATGTTGGCTTTTGTAATCTCGCCCGCAGAGGTTGCCGAAAATCCCGCAACGCCCATATTAGCACTTGGGCAACTACCAGCATAGTAGATATTACCCGTGTTGGTGACATTACCGCCCATATTAGAACTTGCCATCACACCAATGATACCACCAATGGAGACACCACCAGTATCGATGTGTACGCCGTCGAAATAGATGCCAGCGTTATTGGTCACATCGTTTTGTGTTACAAACTGACCTGTTGCACGCGCAACCATACCTCCAACACGCATAGCATTCGAGTTTGATCCACCCTTAGCCTGGCAGTTGCTCACCACGACACCCCACTCTACACCCGCTTTGGTGCGGTTTGTACAGTTGTCGAGTGTGATAGCACCCGCATTGTAACCAACCATACCACCTACATATTGCTCGTAGGTCGAAGTAATATCCTTACCTGTAAAAACAACGCCCTCATTCACGCAGTTGGTCACAACAGTAGCACCCTCATTGCGACCAATGAGGCCGCCGATATAAGCATATACGTCTTTACCCGTATACTTGGTGAGAGACACATCTCCACTATTGGTGCAATTTGTGATATTTATGGTACTAGCCTTATTGTAGCCCAACAAGCCACCGAGGTAGATATTTTTGCTTGCAGAGCCTGCAAACTCAACCTTACCTGTATTGGTAACGCCCGACAACGACACTGGGATCCTTGCAGCCACACCACCAATGTAGGTAACATCCTTCATAGTACCCTTAACGATGACATCACCACTATTAGAGAAGTTGTTGAAGGTGGCATCCTTGACATTGAATGCCGAACATCCTGCAATGCAGATACCGCAATCAACAGAACCTGCATCGAGGGTCACGCCACTATTCACGGTGATATTTCCGTGATTAATCGCACGGTGATTTGCGCCTACAGCGCGTGTGTGGCGGTTGCCTGTTACGCCACCAATCAAGATTCCGTTTGACGTAATGCTCATAGCCTCGCCCGACTCGCGACCGATGGTGATGTTACCATAGTTGATCTCATCGCCTACAGGCGCAAGCTGAACGTGCGATGCTACACCACCGATATCCACACGATAGAATGTAGTCTGATCTTCTGTAGCGCTCGCGTGCTTCGAGACATTGGTGTAGACATTGATATCGCCTCGGTTGATATTGTTGGTGTGAGCACCTACGGTCGACGAGTAGCAATATACGCCACCGATATTGAAGCCCGACTGAGCATCGTTACGGGCCAAGATAATATCGCCCGAAATGGTTATGTCGCCGCCCGCCTTATTCTCGCAATTAGCAACCGACTTGTTATTGTATGTCGAAATTCCCGCAACACGATAGGTGTAGTTACCATTGAGGGTGACATTTGTATCGGTCGACGCCTTCGACACGATGGGAGCATCGTTGGTACAACCATCGATATATTCGCTAGCACTCTTTACTCGGTATGTAGTACCCGCTGACACACCCGCAACATTGAGCGAGAAGAAGCGTACAGGCTCCTCCACAGTGATTGCTCCGCTTGACATATTGTGACAATTCTTGAAGATGGCACTCTTGCAGATACCCACAATACCCGCTGTGTGAAGACCTCCTACATTTCCGCTAGCGATGGTAACAGGACCATAGTTGTAGAGATTTTCTATAGTTTGATTAACTACACCAGCGACACCAGCAACAGTGGTTGAACGATAGTCGTGATTACCAGTACCAGCAGCATTTGCGTTGAAGTTGATGGCTCCGTAGTTTACGCAATCCTTAAGCTCGCCCAAATTGTTCTGCGAGCAGATACCCATAACGCCACCTACGTGCGGAACGTAGAGCTTCGATTGGCAGTTATCGTAGTAGTTGATGCGACCAACCTCGGCATTAGTTGCGCTACCATTCACGCAGTTGTAGACCGATGCAAAGATTGAAGTCTCGTTGATGGTGACATCCGTTGTGCGAGCAACCACACCACCCACGGCTGGATTGATAGCCAAGGTATTATCCAGCGCCGCAACCTGCAACACCGAGATGTTTGTCTCGTTGACACA
>JAEIGA010012808.1_pt1 | contig 12751 bp, 20 predicted proteins | sample 9270691 | NCBI WGS metagenome assembly JAEIGA01 (sample SAMN17057246, study PRJNA624740) | gut metagenome | biome: biome; isolation source: fecal sample | host: Bos grunniens | place: China: Xizang | collected 2019 | reverse complement strand
TTGTACACGCAGTATTTGATGTTGGTCATTAAATCGTCATAATCCCATGACAACATTTCCCCAACTATTTTATAGTAGTGTTCGGAATCCTCATCCTGTGGCTCAATGTCGTTCGCTTTGCAAAAATCCAAATAATCCTCGTAAGTACGTCCCTCACGGGAATCGAAAAGTACATAAGGTTTTGCCATAATCTAATCTGTTTTTAAATGTTAATACTGATGTTTTTTAATTGCTCTTTCTATTGTCAGAGTTCGCTGAAGTGCTTGTCGTTTCCGTATCTTTCCATCATTTCGTCAAACTTGAATAGTCTTGGCTTGAGTTTGCCTTTTATATTAGGGATGTGGCTTGAAACGGCTTTATCACACACGTTTTTGGTTATTCCGCTAATCCTTGGTGTGTGACGCACTGACACTGAAGGGCATGTGCATTTGGATACACAATAATCATCCCAATCAGCATCGAAGTAAGCCACATTATCCCCATTTGTGAAGTATCCGAAATAACTGCCGACAACATCGTCCAAATGAACGAAAACACGGAATCCGTGTGCCTTGATAGCCTCAGCCAATTCAGTTACCATTCTTTTGTTTCTTTCCCAATTCATGACTACAACTTATTTCCGTAAAATGTTATTTGTTTCCATCCTTTGCACTTGTTCCAAAGGAATTGCACTTCTCTCGTTTTTAAATTTCGGTAAAATCCCGCAGACTTTGGGTATTTAATAGCATATCCATCGCCATTTAATGAACGTGTGTTATACATATTTGTTTTTTAAATTAAAATATATTCTCATTAACTCACTGCAAAGGTACAACAATTTTTTGAAATATCAAAACTATTTTAAGGAAAAATCACATAATTAAACTTTTTGTTAAATTTAACACAAAATATTTTGTAAAGTCAAAAAAAATTATATATTATGGTTCTATATAGAATCCGTCAAAAACCGCCTGTAACGAACGGGAATGATGCCTGTGGAGCTATCGCCCATCCTGTCAGCTAAACCCTGTCAGAACGAAAGGAAGCAACGAAAAACCGCCCATATCCTCACGGACTTAGGCGGTTCAAATTTAAAATCAATAGAATTATTTGACTATAACATCATTCCTATGCGTATCTGAAATTAAGTTCCTCAACCTTCTTTCCTACCATCTTGGCATAGTCAGCCAATTTGATGATGTTGGAATCTACCTTGCACATATTGTCGTATGCTGACAGGTAATCCTCATAGACGCAAATAACATCGCCAACAAACGTGTTTGGGTCATTGTCTGAGCATAGTATGACGAAATCGTCACAAATGGCGGTCTTGTCTATCTCATATTTACTTTCCCCAACCTTGGTGATGATGATGTAAGAACCTGTTTGTGGGATGTCTGCACACAATGAGAAAATGGTTTCCTCCTTGTCGTTCAACGGAAGGTGGAGATAAGCGGTCTGTCCTACTGACAGCGCACCGATATGCATTGAAACCCTCATGATAGCGCCTTGGTAATAATATTCGCTAACATTGTCCTCATAATGTGACAGGACTTTAACAAGTTCTGAAATGACAACATTCTCGTTGCAAGTTCTTTTGATTTTCGTGTACTCCAACATAGGTCTACTGAATTTGGCTGTTAATACTAAGTGATTTTCTTTTCAGATGCAAAGGTACGACATTTTTTTGAAATATCAAAATATTTTAATGGTTATTTTCAAAAAAAAATGTCCGCACCATTACTGATGCGGACGGGTGTCAAGTTTTAAACTATGTGGTTGGTGACAAACGTTTGGTATTGAAATGATGTGTATGCGTGCGGATATTTCAGCATGTTCTCAATAACCTCACAGGCATGAGACAACAGGTTATCCTTCAGCTCGTCAGTACTCAGCAACTTTGGTGTTAGATGGTTTACACCGAAATGGAATCTTGCGGAAAAATGCTCATAGTCCGCCATTTGTGACAACAAGTACAACTCGCTGACCTCCTTAATTTCAAGGCCGCCTTTCAAGCAAGTTATTATGTCTTTGTTGTTGCTGACGCAAAACAGATAGTCCACACTATCACGTTCGTTTTCTTGATAAATGTTGTATGCACTTACCAATTCGTTCACCATTGCCCTGTTATGGTTCTTAAACGCATTAATGATAGTGTCTTTGTGTTTGTCAGCCAATGACTGAGCAAACTCGTTTAAAGTAGTTTTCATATTAGCTTTTGTTTTAATGTTTAACTTAAATATTTCCAATGGTATCCATTGTGCGTATGGTTCTCATTATTGCAGCATCTACTTATATTTTGCCCACTAAAGCCTTGTCTTTCCGCCTCCCGTATGCTTGGGAATATCATGGCTATCTTTCCGTCCTTGATGGCTGCAACCGCCCTTTTTCGGCTGCTTTTAACAACCTTGCAGTTTGATTTCGCAAGTTTCAGCACAATGTTTGATATGCTTGTGTTTGTTTCGTCCCCGTCAATGAATTTCACCAACAATCCGTTGATTTGGATACCATAGTATCCGAAAGCCGTTTCCGCTATTATCAGATGGCGCCTTCTACATTCACATAGTCCATAGCCGGCAAGGTGTATTTTCGAATTTCTGTATATGTATCCCGACACGTTATTCCTTACCACACCCTCACGGCAGTTCACCTCATACAAGCCGTCATATCCCCTCAACGGAAGCCATTCGGGCAATCTCTCTATCTGCAATTTGGTCAGCCTTCTCATAACTTTTCCTTAATCATGTTTTCAATAACCTTAGTGTCGGTTGGGTATGGAACCTCAAGCAAGTCGCATAGGAATCTTTTGAAATCAGTGCGGCTAAGTCCTCTGACATGCTCCAAGTAATTCTTAATCAAGTCCTCGTTATGCGCTTCAACTTCAATTTCAAACTCAACATCGTCCTTGATGTTTTTCATGTCCTCGTATGTGAGGATTCCAATATAGTCAAATTTGCTCATAATCCAAATGCTTTAATTGTTAATACTAAGTTTCATGTTGCAAAGTTAAAACATTATTTTGAAATATCAAAACATTTTGAAGAAAAAATTGAAAACTTTTTTTGAAGCCGAAAATAATGGCTATTTTTCTTGCGTATATCCGGGAAAATTATATATTATGGTCTATATGGTCAGCTGTGGTGTGAAACGAAAACACCGCCCATCCTCACGGACAGGCGGTGCGTTTACCGATAACGGCAATTTTCTAACCTTATATCTTAATCCAATGCAAAGATACTGCTAATTTTTGTACTCTGCAAATTTTCTTCCGTTTTTTCTTTCGGTTTTTCCGAAATGACCGCATCAATGAAATTGCAGATGGTGGCAAGTCCGTAAATATCACATTCGCTGCCCAATTGTCCGCCATCCTCCAATACCGCCATGAAGTCTGTTTCACCCAAAAGCAGTTTGACGTTCTCAAGCCTTGAACAGACATTGGACGCATATTCGGGATGGTTACCGCCATAGTATGTGATGGCGAAATACTCATCGTTATCCGTATCGTCGGATAGTTCAAATTTACCGCCATGGCACTTTAATGCCTGTATGATTCTCTCTCAAATCATCCTCAAATTTTGCAATCTCGCTGATGTGTTCTGATGCTATGTTGCTGATAGTCTTTTCCATATTTATTCTGAATTAAGTTTAAAACTTTGGTGTGTTTGCGTCCACGATGTCCTCAAGCCACTCATCCACCTCTCCGTATTCATGCCACCATCCTTCAGATAGTCCGTTGTCCTCTCCGAAATCGTCCATCAAATCTGTGAACTTGTCCACCAACTTGTGGTTGGCTTGTCCGATAGGACACCGCTGCATCTTGCTTTGTGACAGGCACAACATGACCTCATCCAAGTTCAAGTGATTGGACAGGTATTCCAAACAAATCGCCTTGTAGTCTACTTTTTCTTCCATAACTGATTAGAACTCTTTGATACCCTTAGTTACATATTTTTCGTACAACACACGGCAATCATCCTCATAGGCATGGTTGACCACATAGGTAACCATCAAGTCTGTGAAGATGTTTATCCAATGGTAGATGTCGTAATGGCTGATAAATTCCAACTTATCCCCACCCTTATATCCGATATAGTCAGTTTCGGTATTGTCAATGTTTGATAGGATATGAATCATTTCATCAAACGTCCACAAATTCTTGTATTTGTCGAAATCGTACTTGATGTGGAATATCTGCCCCTTGATGTTTCGGTTTTCGGGGTTTGCCACCTTGTTGTACACGGAAATGATTTCCTTGCAGATGTTGCCGTTCTTAACGTCCATTGACAACTGATGCGCAATTTTGCTTACTGCAATTGTAATAACCATAGTCTAATTCGCTTTAAATGTTAATACTGATGTTTCTTGGTGCAAAGGTACAACATTTTTTTGAAATATCAAAACTTTTGAGTAAAAAATTAACTGAATTAGGTTATTTTCCGTCAATCACGATACCGATGTAGTAATGGATACTATTCGCTCCGTCAACGTATTCAGTCACATACCTGTCAAACATCTCAAACTGATTGTCAAAGATACCGATAGAGTATTCCTTCTTGTTGTACATTAGCATGTATTCGTGTATTTCCTCAGCCATGTCAACAAGGCTTAAATATTCGTCCTTTGTCTTAATGTACGCTACTTCCGCCTTGAACCAATCCAAAAAGTCGGTGTCGTTGTGGATAACACGATTAGCGCCCAATCTTGTCGCATCCATTTCAAATTCCTTCTCGGTTGTCAGTCCTGTGCGTTTAAGCAAGTCAAAGTTTAGGTTGACATTGCTTGTCAGAATTTCAATTGAGACATTGTTTGGGAACTTATCCCTCAAAATCTTCATTTCGGAAAATGGCAAGTCAACAACCGCAGTATAAACATTGCCGTCCTTATCCTCGCAACTCAGACAACTATATCCCTTGATGTTTTGCACGGCTTCCATGATTTCCTTCTCCCTTGACACGAAACCAAGTCCGATGCCTAATGTGCTACCTATATCAATCGCTTTCATTAGTTCTTCCTCGGTCTCAATCAAGACTTCGGAATCATCGTCATACAGGATGAAAATATCTTCCTTGTCACTTGCGAAAATCTCCATCGCCTTTTTGTTATTGATGATTTCCCAAACGTAATTGTCTTCCTTGGTAATCTTGAGTCTTCTATTTGCCATAATTGAAAATTTAATGTGTTAATACTAATGTTTCTTTCGCACTACAAAGGTACGACATTTTTTTGAAATATCAAAACAAAAACACAAAAAATTACAAAAACGTTTTACATTTTTCAATCAAATCTTTAAAATTCTCAAAGAAGGTATTTCGTATTTCTTCGGTTGGGAAAGTAAGAAAAGGTTTTGAAAACATAGGCTCCCATGGTCTACCCAATCCCATTTGTTCGCCCGCTATCTTCCAATAGGCATCACGACAAATTTTAAGTTCCCATAGATAACTAAGTTCATCTAAAAGGTCTCTTTCATAACCTGTTGTAACTTCTTCACCATCGTCCAGATAAAGATTCCTTATACTGAGGAAATTGTCATTGTCAATTCCTAACACCTTACAACATTCCTCACAAGTCTTTGGATATTGTGGTTGTTTCTTGACTAATTTTATAGTGTCTGTATTGATTACATTACCTTCCTTATCTTGAAATTCATAGCCAACGGGTAAATCCCATTTTTGGCAATTATCATAATTTTTTTCCTCCATAGTTTCTTTTTTACCGAATAAGCACTTCCCAAAGTTTTCCTCTTTATAGGGTTGTAATTTTTCCGCTTCAACATCAAATATTAGTGTGTCGGGTATGCTGCATCCGTCTGAATAGACTTCATCGCTTAACTGATATAAAATCTTGTCTTTTTCCCAATACATTTTTCTAATGAAATATATTGTATTTTTATCTTTAAACAACACCTTGTCCCCAAGCTTATAAGGGTACTTTTCGAGGAACCTTTCAAGTGTAAAGAATGCTAAATTATCAGTTGGGAAAGTACCAATAATAACATCGTCACTATCTCTTAATGTAAAGAACATGTTTTTGTCCGTTGCACTTCTTGCACATAGATTCTTTCCACCTAACATTTCAAGAATTTCAATTACCTCTTTGCCACGAGTTTCGTGCCCTTTTATTGCTATTTGTGCCATAGTTGCTTTATTTTAATGTTTCTAAATTTCATGTGCAAAGATACAACATTTTTTTGAATTACCAAAACATTCAAACATCTTTTTTTTGAAATTCAAACAAAAAACCCTTATGTTTCCTTATTTTACCCTTGCAGCACATTGAAACACCGCTTGCATGGACGTTAAGAACTCTCGCAGCCTGTCTTACGGACGTGAACTCAAGCTGCTCTCCTGTGGCTATCCTAACAGCTATGACAGGCATCCTGTTGGGGTTGTGCATGGCTATGGCCCATTTGGTAGTATAGCCAAGGGATGAGCCAAGCCTGTGGCTTGGCCTCCCTCTAACAATATCACCGATGTTGGAATTGATTCCGTTTCGGTTGCCAATCATGGCATCTGAGATTCTTTTTCTGTGCTGCTCGCTCAGTGTCTTCCCCATGTCAGTCAATCCCCCTTACATATTAATATGATATGCTGACACACTGCTGAAGAATACGTCCGCATACTCTTTGAACGATGTAAGGAAGACTTGCAGTTCCTCAATAATCTTGTCCAATATTTCGTCCTTGATGTCGAACTCGCTCACAAACACCTTAAGGGGTGCTTTGCCACGAAATACCTCCTCCTCTGACAAACCGAATCTTTCCATGAGTTTCTTCTTGATGTCTTGGTGGTAGACACTGATACCATGTCTTGAAAGCAGTGCATAGTGTCCGTATCCCACTTGCCATGAGAAATATGAGTTGATGTCAATTTTGTTCGCATTGTATCTTGCATTGTCCTTGGCGTTTCTGCAAAGCAAAGTCCAAAGTCTATTCGCAAACTCATTGTCAATGTTTTTAATGTAGCAAAAGGTGTCATAGATGTCTTGAGCCATTTTAACCTGTGGCTCAAGCTCGCTTATGAGTTGCTTTATGGTTTCCAACTTGATGTTGTGCGCCACGTTCTCCTTGAGAAGTTTCAAGTTCTTGTTCTCGTTGAAGTTTCCTAATTTTACAGCCATAATCTAATCTGCTTTAAATGTTAATACTGATGTTTACTGATGCAAAGGTACAACAATTTTTTGGATTATCAAAAACAATTCAGAGATAAATTACAATTATTTTTAAAAATCAAAAATAACTTGAAATTTGTTTGCATATTCCAATAAAAGTTATATATTATGGTCTATACGGATGTAGAGGTATTAAAAAGAAAACCGCCCATCCTTATGGACAAGCGGTTGGTAGTTGTCAGAGGTTTAACACAATCATCCAATAACCTCCGTCAAGTTCCTCGTCGTTATAATCCTCCACCAAGTCATACAAGCCTATTTCCTTTGACCTGTTAGTGCTTTCAAGATTATAGACCTTCAATCCGTCCACCTTGCTCAGCATGTCAGCGATAGTCTTGGAATCTGTGTAGGTGTCAAATGTGTGTCTGCCATATCCCATGTTGTTGTCAACAGGATAAAAAAATGCGTACATCATAGCTCAATCTTGTCGGTTATAAGTTATACAAATGCTCTTTCTTTAAGGCCTCCATAATGGTGTGTGCGGTCTCGCAAGCATATTTGTTGCGTCCGTCAAAATTTCCGTTCTCATAGTCTTGCGACAGGAAGTGTGCGAATCTGAGAAACAATTTGAAGGTTTCGTTCACCAAATACCTGTGGTCTTTGGCCATTAGCATCGCAGCCTTGTCAGTATCATGAATCTTTCCATTCACGAAATCAGACAATGTCCTTGCAAACAGGTCTTCATTGCTCTCTCCATTCCGTTTGCAGCACTTGCTGATGAATCTCTCTACAATCTTTTCCGTTACGAAGCGCTTGTCACTATCGTTTCTTTCGGTGTCGTTGAGGATGTCAATCAAATCATTGTCTGAAAGGTAAAATGACTCAACCATGCGTCCGTTTACATTAAATGTCTTATGATTTTGCATAATCGTAAATTTTTATTTGTTAATACTGATGTTTACCGATGCAAAGGTACGGCATTATTTTGAATTATCAAAACATTTTCAATTAAAAATATAAAGTTTTTGAAAATCCTAAAATAAACAGCTTTTTTCTTGCGTATGTCCGGAAAAGTTATATATTATAGTCTATATTGGGAAATGGGGCATAAAAGAAAATGCCGTCTATCCTCACGGACTGAACGGCATCGGGATATAAATTAAAACTAACTACGATGCAAAGGTACGACATTTTTTCCAAACCACCAAACAAATCCGCAAATATTTGTACTCGGATGAGTACAAAAGAAAAGCGCCTATCCTCACGGACGGGCGCCAACCAAATTTAACACAAAATTACTTTTTAACAAAGTTCCCAATCATGGAAAATACCAAATTCATAATTCGCTTGCAAAGGTACAGCTTTTTTTCGTTACCTCCAAATTTCCGCTCATGATTTTTTGGAGTTCAAAATCTCGTCCACATATCTTACCACACGTTTGTATTCGTCACCCTTGTTCCTTGAGTCCAAGTAAGCCTTGTTAATGAGTTCCTTGCCTGTGCCGTGAAAGCAACCCACTCTCCACATGTTGTTGCTTCTTGTCCAAGTGAAGTGACGTAAAGAACCCCACCAATTCTTGAAGACAATGTAGTCTGAATCATACATGACCTTTGCGTCACCGCAAATTTCGGCATATCCGTCTACTATGGCATCACCGCCTATTATGGCATTGTCTGTGATTAATGTGTGACCTAAAATCCTTGAATTGTCAACGATTTTGGCATTACCACAAATTACGGCATATCCTTCCACACATGAGCAGTGGGAACATTGTGCGTCCCCATGTACCCATGCGTCAGCAAATACTACAGCCCTGTCAAACACCTTTGCGTTTTCGCCAATCGTTGCGTTTCCGTATATGAATGCCCTTCCATAGACCTTTGCGCTCTCAGATACACACGCATTTCCGTAAACCATCGCATTTTGGCTGACAACCGCATCATGCCATACTTGTGCATTGCAATAGACCATGGCTTCGTCACCGACCCAACAATTGCCATCATGGGACAGGTTTTCCTCAGATTCAATCCAACCGCCAATGTCACCGCACTTAACGTCTCCGAAATCACGGACGGCCTGTATCCTGTGAAGGACTATATCACAGCCGATTACTTTTTCTTCTGTGAATTTGTACTTTCTTTCCATACCAATTCTGTTTTATATGTTAATACCGATGCAAAGGTACAACTTTATTTTGAAATATCAAAACATTTTCAATTAAAAATGTAAAGTTTTTGAAAAACGAAAAATAATTTGGTAAATCCTTGCATATCTCATTAAAAGTTATATATTATGGTCTATATGAAAGCTGACGCAAACCGCCTGTAACGAACGGGAATGATGCCTGTGGAGCTATCGCCCATCCTGTCAGCTAAACCCTGTCAGAACGAAAGGAAAGCACAAAAAAACCGCCCATATCCTCACGGACTTAGGCGGAAATAATAACTATGCAAATCTTTAGAAAAATAATGTCATTCGTTTACGAAAACCACCTTAATGACTTTCGGTTTGTCATTGACCTCAAAGTCAACCTTGATGTTTAGCGAAGGCTCATCAAATTTGACAATGGTCAGTCCGTTCATATTGGCTTTGATGCAATCCTCCTTGGTCTCAAAACCTTCAATTGGGTTTTTGGTGCTATATACACGGCAAATATGGCTGATGCTGACGTAAACCTTATCCTTGGTTATTAGAATATGGTTGATTTGAGAATTGCACATTTTGGGTCTGTTATCGCTTTTGTTCCAATAGTAGGTGCGCTTGATAGTCAAACCCGAACCATCCTTAATAGCCGAATCAAAGTCTAACGGCTCATCTTTTTCTACCACTCTGCCATATCCGTTGGCGATATACCCATTGAAATCATCAAGCGACTTGAAGACAATGTTATTCTTAAAGATGTCATTTACCCAAATAGGCTCGCTCTTTGTGGCATATTTCACATAGTAAACCCTATACGTTTCAAAGTAGTCATACCGATAAGAAATAGCCAACAACTTAAATGCGGTCACTTGGTTTAACTGCTTGCTATATAGGTAGTACACCTCATCAAATTCAATGTTGGTAGGTATAAGTGGACGTCTTATCCAATCCTTGCCGATAAACGGTACACTCAAGTCCATAAACGCACTTCTGTCCGTTGTGATAACCACGCTCTGTCTCATTTCGTTAAATGCTTTAAATGTTAATACTAATGTTTCATGGTGCAAAGGTACAACATTTTTTTGAATTACCAAAACTTTTTGAGGATTTTTTTTCACTTTTTATTTTCCTCGTCACGTTCAATGTCCTTCAGACATTCTTCCACATACTTGACAATCCTTTCGTATTCTCTGCCCGTTTTAGGCGAATCCCTATATGCCTTCGCTACAAGTTCTTGTCCCGTGCCGTAAAAGCAACCCACTTTCCACATGTTGTTGCTTCTTGTCCAAGTGAAGGTACGTCCCGAACTCCACCAATTCTTGAATACAATGTAGTCCGTATCATTCATGACAACCGCATCTTTGGTTATCTCCGCTTCACTTGACACACTTGCATTACCGCAAACTTTAGCGTTATGTGTGACTGACGCATTGCCGAACACTTTCGCATCGTCAAACACTTGGGCATTAAAAGTTATTAATGTGTCCCCAAACACAGAAGCATTTCCGTAAATCTTAGCATCATTATATATTTTGGCATATCCATTGACCTCGGCTTCGCCATATACCTTAGCATTGTCTAAAATTCTGCAATACCCACTAATCACAGCATCTTCAAACACCATGGCATCACAAAAAACCAAGGCTTCGTCATAGACCTTAGCATTTCCGAAAATCTTGGCATTGCCCAATATCTTGGCATCGTCACATACACGCGCATTTTCGTACACGTCTGCCGAACCCTGCACTACCGCACATCCAAACACCTTTGAACTACCCCTAACCTTAGCCGACCCGATTACTTGGGCATTGCTATACACCATGGCATTGTCATATACCCAACAATCGCCATCATGGGACAAGTTTTTCTCAGATTCAATCCAACCGCCCAAGTCTCCGCATTTCACGTCCCCGAAATCACGGACTGCTTGTATTCTGTGGAGAACTCTTACATCGCCGTTTATTTTTTCGTCCGTAAACACATACTTTTGCAACATAATCTAATCTGTTTTAATCGTTAATACTGATGTTTCTTAATTGCTATGCAAAGATACAACAATTTTTTGAATATACAAAACATTTTTACCATTAAAATTCATTTTTACAAATAATTTGGAATTTACTTGCGTATGTCAGAAAAAGTTATATATTATAGTCTATATGGTCAGCTGAGGTATAAAGAAAAAACCCACGCACCACAAAGGATGCGAGGGTTCCTTCAGTATTAACACAAAACAAATCGTCAGTATGTCCTTAAGTACTCATCCGAGTACAACAGCTCCCCTTGATACCCCAAAGCCAATGCGTTGGTCTGTATGAACTTGTCTGAACGGCATCCGAGCCAAGACTTGTATGTCAGAGTACCGCCCGCAAACTTGTATATGTCGTACAGGTCTTTGGCGACCTTGCTCTTAGCTAACAGGTCCACCATCCTGTCCTGTATGTTCTGCTGATTAATGAATTTCTGTTCCATATAACCTATTCTTTAAAGTTTTTCGTAAGAATGCCCGTATACTAACGCTCTGAGAATCTTGTTTTCCCTTATCTTGTCCCCACGTTTGGGATAAGGTTTTCGGTATTGGGTCTTAACATAGTCGCACATGGCGCACACAATCTCCTTTGGGAGCATGTAATTGTCATCCTCCTTGTCAAGGTCTATCAAACCGCTTTCAAGCAGACCCTTGAGCTTGTCCTCCAACAATGGCCTTACGTCATTAAGGATTGACACTACCCTTTTCTCTATGTTTTCGTTCGTTGTCATAATACTAATGTTTGTTGTTTTGCTCTGCAAAGGTACGACATTTTTTTGAAATACCAAAACAAAAATACAAAAAAATGAGATATAAATTGTTTTTGAAAATTTTAACAAAATATGTTTGGATATATGAAATAATTTTATATATTATAGTCTATATGGTAAGGCCGGTTATGGTATAAAAAATCCCTTGTCTACCTTCACAGGCTGACAAGGGCACTTGTTGATAATTTTAATTGATTTATAATGAAAATATTTGTTAATTACGGTACAAAGGTACAACTTTTTTTTTGGTATTACAAAACAAAATAGACATTATTTCAATAAAAACATTTTTTGAAAAAAAAAATCGGTCTCATATCCTCACGGACGGAAGACCGACAATTAAAAACAATTAATAAATCAAATTAGGATTTAAACATGAGCTTTCTCTATCCTCACGGACTGATTGGCTCTTTGTGAACATTGTGAAACTAATTATTATGCAGTCATTGTCTTAGTCAGTTTCTTGTGGCAAGCATGGCAAACCATCTGAATGTTGTCCAATGTGGTTTTACCCCCTTTGCTCCACTCAGTGATATGGTCTGCTTGCATTTCCTTGATGTCATGGTGTTCGTTGCAGATTGGACAGATTCCCTTCTGTCTCTCATAAGCGGTGCGCTTGTCCTTGTCCGAGAAGCATCTGATTGACAGAAGACGTTCCTTGTCGGCTCTCATGCCCGAAAGGACATATTCAAACACACCCTTCTTGCTTGTGACGTCCTCGTCA
>JAEIGA010012807.1_pt1 | contig 12751 bp, 10 predicted proteins | sample 9270691 | NCBI WGS metagenome assembly JAEIGA01 (sample SAMN17057246, study PRJNA624740) | gut metagenome | biome: biome; isolation source: fecal sample | host: Bos grunniens | place: China: Xizang | collected 2019 | reverse complement strand
TATGACCTCGACGTGCAGCAAAAACAGCCGTTGCTAAACCGCTAGGACCGGCTCCAACAACCAAGATACGACGTGGTGTTTGTGTTCGTATAAAGAGTTCTTTTTGGTTTTGGAACAAAGTCGGATTCATCATACAACGAATTGTCTTTCCTTGAGAGACATCGCTAACCGTGCATCCTTGATTGCATTTTGTGCATTCAATAATGTTGCGTTCCATTCGATAAAGAATCTTCTTTACCCAACCATGATCGACAATAAGGGGGCGAGCTAACTCAACACATGTGTGAGGATTATTTCCCAGAATTTCATTAATAAGTTTTGGAGTCGATAAATTATCACCGAAGACAATAGGGACGGAGACCTCTTTTCGGAACATTTCAATAAATGGGACCCAAGCATCTTCTGGTGTCAAACCGTGCGTCGTAGGAATCGGCATGTAATCGACGCCGAAATCGAAAGTGAAATAGTTGACACAGACTTTTTCAAGATCTCGCGCAAATCGAACCGTTTCTTCCCAACTTTTACCGAATCGGTGGAAATCCAACAATGAAATACGAGCACCGATCAAGAATTCCTCTCCAGCTCGTTGTCGAATTCCTTTGACGATTTCTAGGGCTAAACGGTAACGATTTTCTGAGGTTTCTCCCCAATCGTCTTGACGAGTATTAAGACCGGGCGTGGCAAAGCTATTCAATAGACGTTGACGGCAAGCATCGAGTTCAACACCATCATAGTTTGCTTCTTTGGCTAAAAGAGCCGTTTTGATGCATTGACCAATCGTTTTCTTGATGATGGATCGAGGCATTTTCCACGCGATTCGACGACCATCTTCTTTACTGACGGTGGAAGCATTCATTGCGAACAAGTGTTGTGCTTCGGCGCCATAATGGATGAGTTGAAAAAGGGCAAATGAACCCTTTGCATGGATTGCATCCGTAATCTTTCGATGGTTGGCAACATGATGTTTCCGATCAAAACGTTGTTGTCGCAACGTTAATGAACCCAATCGAGAATAAGCAAAACCCCCGATTGTAATTAAGCCGGCTCCCCCACTAGCAATTTGGGAGTAAAAGTTTGCTAATTCATCATAGTTTCCTTGAGCTTCAAGTCCGGTCGTGATCGGAGCCATCATAATGCGATTGCGCAACAAAAGATGCCCGATTCGAATTGATTCAAAAATGTGTTTTAAGACAGGACCTTGAGTTTCAGACATAGTTTTGTTGATTACGTTTAGTGTTCGCTAATGAGACAAAATTTTGCATCGATCGTTCAGAGTTGATACCGAACGGAACCAAAACACTGGGAATGGCATCGATTGTATCTTCTAAGTGTGCCATTTGATCGTCAAAAAAGATATGAGGACGTAATTGTTCTAAGACACGATTTTTGGGCATACCATCAAGCAGAAAAAGTTCTGCAGCATTCATTCCCCAACTTTTCAATGTTGTGATTAAACGTTCCTCACTAGGAGCGCCCCGCGCAGTCACAATCGAAATTCGAATAATGGGTTGAAAATATGGATCGTCCATTCCCCTTCTTAGCATGTCCACGCGTTGGAAATAGGCCAATTTTTTAAACAGTTCAGTCATTGGACCTGCTCGATGGGGTGAGTTGGCGTTTTGGGTTTCATAGGCCGTAAAGCCTTCTAAACCGGCATTTTTGTATTGTTGTTCGCTTTCATCATCGATAACAACCCCATCGAAGTCAAAAGCGATTCTTAACCCCACATCGTTAGGATCATCCTCTTTGATTGATGGTAAAACTAATCCAGCGGGATAACCTTGAGTCGTTGCTTCCAAAACACTATCAGCGTGAGCGCTTAAAAAGAGTGAGGCACCAAAAGCCTTCATGTACGGATAGGTTTCTTGTCCAGATGTGAACGCACCACTGGTTATCGGTAATTGGTGATATTGGCAAGAGGCAAAAAAGCGCTGACCGGACTCGGGGCTATTGCGAGAGAGGACGACAACCTTGAAAGGCTCTTCGTCTTTGGGAAAGTAAGCATTAAGACTCAACAGGCGTCGAATAAATGGAAATGCGACGCCTGGAGCGAGTGGTGTTAAACGATGTTTGGTTTGGTATTCGCGATAGGCCTCTACACCCTGTTTTTCAAAAATCTCATTTTCGATCTCAAGATCAAACAGAGCTCGGGAGGAAACGGCGATAACGAGTTTTTCATGTGTATCGGCCATATCGTTTTCCTTTTAAAGCTTAGACGTCGATATTGCTTGCAAAGAGAGCGTTATCTTCAATAAAAGCACGACGAGGTTCAACATTGTCCCCCATCAACATTGAGAAGATGTTATCGGAGCTCGCCGCATCTTCTAAACGCACGCGCAAAAGTCGACGATTCTCGGGTTGCATGGTGGTTTCTGCCAATTGCTCGGCATTCATTTCCCCAAGACCTTTGTAACGTTGCTTTGCAATGCCAGAGCTCGCTTCTTGCATCAACCAGACAATTGCTTCTTCAAAGTTCTTAACCGGATGAGTTTTGTTTTCTCGAGTAACTCGAGCACCTTCCCCGATTAAGCCGTTTAAAGCTTTTGCAGTCTCAATCAATTTAGCGTAGTCAGCCGTATTTACAAAATGAGCATCGATGCGAGTTTGGCGGATATTGCCATAAACAACACGCTTGATAGCCAAAGAGCCCATTTGATGTTCTTCATCGAACTTTGCTTCCACGCTTAAGTTCTTATCCTTTGCAACAGAGACTAATTGAGCGGCGGTAGCCTGCGTTTCTTCAAGTGTACCGAGCTTTAATTCGACGCCGGAAGCAATGGCTAACAACACTGCACGATCGATTACTAAGCTTAAGCGTTGCAAAACTTCAGACGATTGAAGGTAACTTTGAGATAAGTTTTCGAGCTCAGTCCCCCAAATCTTGTCATTGTTAGCAAAAGCTTGCTCATCGCGATAAAGCACAGCATTGGACAAGGCCATATCAAGAATCTTCTTGTTGTATTCCTTGTCGTCTTTAACATAACAATCCTTCTTGTTGATTGTTAACTTATAAAGAGGCGGTTGGGCGATATAAACGTGTCCCTTTTCGATCAACGGAGTCATTTGACGATAGAAAAGCGTCAAAAGCAACGTAGAAATGTGTGCACCGTCCACGTCAGCATCGGTCATGATGATGATTCGATGATAACGAAGCTTTTCAATATCAAAGTCTTTCCCGAGACGACAGCCAAGTGCTTGAGCCAAGGTACGGACTTGTTCGCTATCCAAAAGCTTTTCCGGAGAGGCTTTTTCAACGTTCAAAATCTTACCGCGAATCGGCAAAATTGCTTGGTTTTTACGATTACGTCCGCTCTTAGCAGAGCCACCAGCGGAGTCACCTTCTACGATAAAGAGTTCGCTCAATGCGGGGTTCTTTTCTTGGCAATCAGCTAATTTACCCGGCAAAGATCCTGAACCTAAAACCGATTTACGCGTCATATCGCGAGCTTTACGAGCAGCTTCACGAGCACGGGAGGCGGCAACAATCTTTTCGCAAATAGCGTGTGCTTCTTGCGGGTGTTCTTCTAAGAACGTAGCCAACTCGTTGTTGATCACCTCTTCAACAGCGGGACGAACTTCGCTTGAAACTAACTTATCCTTGGTTTGAGAACTAAATTTCGGTTGAGGAACCTTAACCGACAAAATACAGGTCAAACCTTCACGCATATCATCGCCTTCCGGTTCTGCCTTGAGTTTCTTATTAAGTTCTTCTTTGACGATATAGTTCTTTAAAACGCGCGTCATAGCCGTTCGAAGACCGGTAACGTGCGTTCCCCCGTCTTTTTGAGGAATATTGTTAGTGTAGGCTGTTAAACGCTCGTTGTATGTGTCATTCCATTGCATGGACACTTCAACCGTGACCGGTACGCCTTGAGATTCCACAGTCTTTAAAGCGTAGAACGGCGTTTTGTGTAAGGTGACTCGATTTTGGTTGATGAATTCAACGAAGCCTTGTACACCGCCCTTAGCATGAAAACGCTCTTCCTTGCCCGTACGTTGATCCAACAAGAGAATATTGACGCCGGAATTCAAGAATGAGAGTTCACGAAGTCGTTCGGACAAGCGTTCGAAACTAAACGTGATATCGGTAAAGATCGTTGCATCCGGGAAAAAGTGAACCGTCGTACCTTGTTTCGTTGTTTCTCCCTTATCGATCATCGGAGAGATTGTGACAGCCCCCTTTTCCGTTTCAATGGACTTCGTTTGGCGATTGACCAACTTACCGCGAGCAAATTCCAAATAATGAATGCGGTTGTTTCGATAGACCGTTAAGTGCAACCAATCGGAAAGTGCATTTACACAAGAGACGCCAACACCGTGCAAACCACCGGAAATCTTGTAGCTATTTTCGGAGAACTTACCGCCGGCGTGCAATTCCGTCAATGCAATTTCGGCAGCACTACGCTTGGGATTGTGTTTGTCATCGAATTTGACATCGGTCGGGATACCGCGACCGTTGTCAGTGATGGAAACAGAACCATCGGTGTGAATCGTGACAATGATTTCATCGGCAAAACCGGCTAAAGCTTCGTCAATGGAGTTATCGACCACTTCATAGACTAAGTGGTGAAGGCCGGAGCCATCGGCCGTATCACCGATGTACATCCCCGGACGCTTACGGACGGCTTCTAACCCTTCCAAAACAACAATGGATTCAGCGCCGTAATTACTACCTTGAGGAGCTTCTTTCTTTTCAACTTCAGACATAGTTCACACACAAATTTTTCAAAAAACAACCGGCTTATTTGACACCAAACCCGCACTAACCGAGATTAGGGCGGGCATGGCAAAATCAATCGAACAAGCAAACCATTGGTTAGGTACGCATCGGCATGACAACATACTTGAAGGTCGAGTTGTCAGGCATCGTCACTAACATTGCACCGGTGTTGCTGAGCAAAGCAAATTGAACTTCTTCGCTCTTGAGATTGTTCAAAACATCTTGCAAGTAAAGGAGATTGAAGCCGATTTCAATATCAATACCGCTGTATTCGATATCCAAGACGTCTTGAGCTTCTTCTTGGTCGGAGTTTGTACTTTGGATCATCAAAGTATTACCCTTCAAATCCCACTTAACACCACGCAATTTAGCATTAGCTAAAATTGCAGTACGCTTAAGTGCTGCAGAGAGTAATTCACGCTTAACCTTGAAGACGTTATTGTTGTTCATCGGAATCACACGGTTGTAATCCGGGAACTTACCTTCAACCAACTTAGAAGACAATGCGATGTTACCGAACATCACTCGAATTTCAGAGTTAGAAACTTCAACGTCAATTGCATTTTCGTTATCAGGAATCAAACGAATCAATTCCAACACCGTACGACGCGGTACGATGCAGTGAATCATGCTCATGCACGGAGTTTCCAATTTGGCTTCGCTGTAAGCCAAGCGATGACCGTCGGTCGTCACAACACGAATCGTGTCAGCATCGACAGAAAGTAACATACCGTTCAAGAAATAACGGATGTCTTGTTGAGCCATCGAGAAATGAACCAATTGCAACAAATGGCGGAATTGGTTAGCAGGCATTGAGAAGCGTTGACTGAAATTCGTAGCTTGGCGATTCGGGAACTCGTCGGCCGGCAACGTATTCAAGCGGAAGGTACTCTTGCCTTGCTTGAGTTCAATGGTGGAGTCGCTATCGTTTTTGAGAGAAAGCGTCACTTCATTGGTGTTATCCAAAGCATTGATCAAGTTGTGGAGCTTGGCAGCGTCAACCGTGACACTGATATCTTTGCTGTCACCACCAATGTCAGCGAACGTCTTGATTTCAATGTCTAAGTCCGTTGCCGTGAATTCAATCTTCGTGCCAACTTTCTTAATCAAAATGTTCGAGAGGATCGGTAACGTTTGACGTTGCTTACCAACGATACCACCGACCACTTGCACGGGGGTCGCAAAAGCTTCACGAGAGCTCTTGATGATTTGCATTCCCTTGTTCCTTATAACTAGCAAAATTTTCTCTTGACGATTCGCAGTAAATCGTCTGTTTAACCCTACAATTTTAGTGGATTTTGTCCAATATTGCAGAGATATCCACAGGGCTGTGGATTAGTTTTTAAGCATTTGTTCCAACACGTGAATCTTGTAATTCAAGTCGGAATCAGTCTTTCGATCCGCTGTGATTTTTTGAACAGCATGTAATACTGTTGTGTGATCACGTTTTCCGAATCGATCGCCAATGTCGGGGAGGCTACTCTTCGTTAATTCTTTACAGAGGTACATGGCGATTTGACGCGGTACAACAATCGACTTTAAACGACGCTTGGAATACATATCTGCAAGCGAAATCTTAAAGTACTCTGCAACAACACCTTGGATACGTTCCACCGTCAATTGAGCCGTTGATGAAATCAAAATACTATGCAACGCTTCACGAGCCATTTCGACGGTTACAGGACCTGCGGAACGGAACATGTGATAGGCCATTAAACGTTGTAAAGCACCTTCTAATTCACGAACATTGCTTTTGAGGTGTTTAGCAATAAAGAAAGCGACATCATCCGGTAAATGGAAGTTGTTTGCTATGGCTTTCTTTTGCAAGATCATTGCACGTGTTTCCAATTCCGGAGGCTCGACTTCAACGGATAAACCGGAGGTGAAACGAGAAATCAAACGCTCGTCCATTGCTTTTAAACTACGGGCGTACGTGTCACTTGTAAAAATAATTTGTTTACCGTAGGGGACGAGCTTTTCAAAAGCTTCGAACAATTTGTTTTGGATTTGTCGCTTATCACCACATAAGTATTGGACATCATCGATGAAAAGTGCATCGACGTTGTGATACTTGTTGTTAAATTGGTCGTAAGTATTCTCACGAACAGCCGTCGTAAAGTCGTTCATGAAATTTTGAGCACTGACGCATAAAATTTTGCAATTGGGGTTATTTTGCAACATCTTATTACCAACTGCGTGCATCAGGTGGGTTTTTCCTAAACCGACACCACCGTAAATAAATAATGGATTGTAGTTTGTACCTGGGCATTCCGCGATGCGTTGCGTTGCGGCGAAGGCCAAACTATTAGAAGGGCCCTCGACGAAACTTGAGAATGTCAAAGAGGGGAGTAAACCAACCGCCTTAACATCTTGATTCTGATCTTCGGTGTCCTCTTTGCTCTTCTTTTTAAAGAGTACCAATTGACCGTTGGGATCGCTTTCGGGTTCATTTTCGATTTCTTGATTTTCAGATACTTCAGCCTGGTAAGTAATGTTTACCGGTTGTCCTGCCAAGCCGTTAACAATACCTTGAATCGAAGATCCAAAATTCTTTTCAATCGTATTGAGCAACATCAAATTGGCATGCGTAAGCACAAGAACCTTATTTTCCTTGTCCCATTCTTTACAGTTGAGCGCCGAAATCCATCGGTCATAGTCGGCAGAAGAGATTGTTGCTGCCAACAACTTTAAACAAAGATTCCAAAATTCCATGACAAACCTTTAAAAGCTTTGAGTGTTTTTTCAAAGCATCTTCAATATTGACCTCAAAAATAACTTTGAAGTTATGTATTCGGACCGATTGTTGTGAGTAATAGCGAGAAGTTTTTAACTCTTTGATTTCTAATACTAAAAATACACTCAGTTAATACTGGTGATGTGGTCTTAAGAGTTTAATACTCAAACATATGTCGGTAAAAGTAGGACCGATGATTGTACCTTGAAAACAAAAGTTATTGTTTTTATTGAAAAAACGGGGAGGGGGAGGAAATAAATAAATTCACTAGACTATGTAGGGGGGTAAAAAATATCTACAAGATATAGTTGAAAAAATATTTTTCATAAAAAAGATGATTTGAAAGTGGACTCGCTTTTATAGGGTATTTTGGAAAAATACTTGACAAAACATAGGCTTTTAAGGTCTAATATCACGTTTTTCACGGATCATTGGTGAGAGTTTTTTGTTTTCATCAAAAATGCAGGCGCAGGATCGGTGAATTTACTTCCAATTTTTGGAAGGTCGAATTGATTTCTTTTTTGTACTAATTTTTAGTGCATTTTTTATTAAGGATTCGTAGTCATGGCTACCAAACGTACTTATCAACCGTCTAAGGTCAAGCGTGCTCGTACGCATGGCTTCTTGGTTCGCAGCCGCACGAAGGGCGGTCGTCGCGTCCTTGCTGCTCGTCGCGCCAAGGGTCGTCACGTCCTCGCCCTCTAATAGATGGTTTTCACGGCGGTCAATGAGCCGTGAATAAAGCGCTCGGAAAACCAAACGGACTGCCTCGAAGCTTCCGCATGATTAAATCTGCGGAGTTCGGGGCCGTTTTGTCTTCGCCAAAGCAAGAACAGGTTCGAAGTTTTTCAACTTATTTTGCTGTAGCGGCTATCAAGACGCCTAATCCCGGAGTGGTTCGATTTGGGTTGACGGTTGGGAAACACAATGCCCGATTGTCGGTTGATCGAGCACTCGTCAAGCGTTTGCTTCGAGAGGCTTCTCGAGTTAAACGTCAGACAATTCAAAATTCCCTTAAAGACAAAGATTACGGTTTAGACGTTAGTCTTCGTTTAAAGGGTCGCCTTCCTGTTTGTGAGCCGGATGGTCTCAGTAAACAGGCACGTAAGGTATTGCTCCGAGACGATATCGAAAAGCTTTATTTTCACTTTTTACGCAAACTCTCTTGTTAATAATAGAGGGTAGAATGTGATGTCTAAGCTTTTGATTGGTTTGATCAAAATCTATCAAATGGTGTTGTCTCCCTGGATTGGTAGAGAGTGTCGTTTTTTACCGACATGTTCTCATTATTCGATCGAGGCCATTGAGCGATATGGATTTTTACGAGGAAGCTGGTTGATGATCGCCCGTATCATCCGTTGCAATCCTTGGGGTGGTTCTGGGTATGACCCTGTTCCGTCAACTTTTTGTTGGTTCCCTTGGAAGCAAAAGCGTCATCGTTAAAAGTCCTTTTTTTAATAATCAACGATAGAAAAAGAGAGCCCCTATGGGACGCGAATTACAACGTGCTTTTTTGTGGATCATCTTTGCTATGTCCCTCTTTATGTTGTGGGATGCATGGCAGGTCTACAATGGTAAACCTTCTTATTTTGCTGAAACGGAAAACCAACAAGTCGCAACGGCTGAATCGGTTCCGGGTTCTGCCACGGTTGTCCAACAACCGGTTATCACGGACGTGAATGCAACGATCCAACAACCTGTGGTTGTGACGACGGATCTTTTCAAGTTGACGTTTGATGAAATGGGTGCAACGGTTGCTCGTGCTGAATTGTTGCAAGAGCGTGAAACGGCTGACTGGACGCATGAAGGCGTTCCGGGCTTGGTTTTTGGCGAAGCTGAAAGCGAACCGGGTAATGTCGTTTTGTTCGATACGTCTGCTTCCCGCATCTACAAGGCTGAAACGGGTCTTGTTGGTGGTAGCTTCCCCAATCATCGCACTGTCTTTAAGTTGATGAGTCAAGAACTCACGATGAAGGACGGCCAAGAAACGTTGGAAGTGAAGTTTGTTGCTGACAATGGTGGTGTTCAATTGATTAAGACGTTTGTCTTGCAACGTGGTCACTACGGTATCAATGTCAAGCACGAAGTTGTTAACAATGGCAATATCGCTATCACTCCGTCTGTTTACATGCAGTTGACGCGTGATAACGGTGCTGTAGCAACGCAAAGCTCGATGTATAACACCTATACGGGTCCGGCTGTTTACACCGAAGAAGAAAAGTTCCAAAAGTTGTCTTTCGACTCTTTGGCAGATGGTGATAAGGACTATCCGACCTATGCAAATGAAGGTTGGATTGCTATGCTCCAACACTATTTCTTGACGGCTTGGGTGCCTCAAGATGGTGAAAAGCGTGAAATTTATGCTCGTCAAATTGACAAGAATCTCTTTGCTATCGGTTCTATCGTTGCTGTTGGTGAAGTGGCTCCTGGTGCAAGCAAGACGATTGATAGCCAATTGTATGTTGGTCCGCAAGATCAACGTCGTTTGGAACACATCGCTCCGAATTTAGACTTGGTTGTTGACTATGGTTGGTTGACCTTCTTGGCTAAGCCGATTTATTCCTTGTTGGCTTTCTTGTATGGTCTTGTTGGTAACTGGGGTTGGGCAATCGTGTTGTTGACGGTTTTGGTTAAGGCTGTCCTCTATCCGATTTCTGCTGCTGGTTATAAGTCTATGGGTCGTATGCGTGATCTCGCTCCGCGTATGAAGGCTTTGCAAGAAAAGTATAAGGACGACAAGCAAGCTTTGAACCAAGCCATGATGGAATTGTATCGTCGCGAAAAGATCAATCCGGCAGGTGGTTGTTTCCCGATTCTCTTGCAACTTCCGGTCTTCTTGGCCTTGTATTGGGTGTTGCTCGCCTCGGTTGAATTGCGTGGTGCAGAGTGGATTCTCTGGGTTACGGACTTGTCCAACCCTGATGCATTCTTAATCTTGCCGATCGTGATGGTTGGTACGATGTTCTTGCAAATGAAGTTGAGCCCGCAACCGATGGACTCTGCTCAAGCTAAGATGATGATGATCATGCCGATTGTGTTCGGTATCATGTTCTTCTTCTTCGCTTCCGGTTTGGTTTTGTATTGGTTGACCAATAACGTGTTGTCGATTTGGCAACAATGGTATGTCAATAAGCAAATCGCTGAAGAACGCCGCAAGCGTGTGATTTCCTAATCACAAGATTGTGAATCCTAAGTAAAAACGGAGTTTCCGAAAGAAACTCCGTTTTTTTTATTCTCTTTTTTTTCCAAAGCAAATCAGTAAAGGCCAAAACCAAACCGAGATAAACCATAAGGTAATGAAGCGAATTGATAAATGATTTTTTTCACCTTTATACGTCCGAAAAAAAATTGTCATTGCACCTGCAATAACCCATAAAAGAAAACCGCTATACACCCAAACACGAACAAGGTAAGTGTCTCCTAGAAATCTCGCTAAAAACGCTGATGTAGGGACGGAAAGTAAGATGGCGCAACATGCGCCAATGAGTGCGTTACCAAGATAGGAAGGGGAATTGTTTTGTAAGCTCATAAAGACCTCTTAAAGCGCCTATAAATGCACTTTAACACGCTTTTAATGGTGGGGTTAGGTTGTGTAAAAAGTGTTACCTGTGGGTTCTTTTGAAGTTGTGTGTTTTTTGGGATATTTCAAGATAGTCATGAGATAATTGACTGTTATCTGTTTTTTTATTTGGATTTGAAGTGAAAAGCGATCGAGATCCTATTGTGGCAATTGCAACCGCTCCTGGTCGAGGAGGTGTTGGTATTGTTCGTTTGTCTGCAAGTGATGAGTTGGTTAAGCGCTTTGTGACTGATTTCTTTGCAGGTCAAAGTGAACTGAAGCCTCGTTATGCTCACTTGCGTAAGTTTTTGGACGAATCGGGGAATGCGATTGATGAAGGTTTGGCTCTGTATTTTCCTGCTCCACGTTCGTACACTGGGGAGTCGGTATTGGAGCTTCAAGGGCATGGAGGGCCGGTTGTCTTGCAGATGCTCTTATCCAGAATGTTGATGGTGGGTAAGTCCATTGGTTTGAGAATCGCTGATCCTGGGGAATTTACTAAACGGGCATTTTTGAATGGTCGTTTGGATTTGTCTCAAGCTGAGGCTGTTGCAGATTTGATTGATGCAACAACAGAGGGTGCTGCGCGCGCAGCTACTCGTTCACTAACGGGTGTTTTTTCTCAAAAAATTCATCATTTAACGACGGATTTGATTGAGTTGCGTGCTTTGATTGAGGCAATTTTGGACTTTCCTGAAGAGGAAATTGACTTCATTAAAACGACCCAATCGCGTGAACGAATTTCTAAATTGCATGCCGATTTTTCCGAGTTAATGAAAGCCTCTCGACAAGGATCGATTCTTCGAGAGGGGGTTACTGTTGTTTTGGTTGGTAGCCCGAATGTTGGTAAGTCCAGTTTGATGAATGCCCTCAGTGGTTCTGATGTTGCTATCGTAACGGAAATTGCGGGGACTACGCGCGATAAGATTGAGCATGATATTCAAATTCAAGGTGTTCCTATTCGTTTGATCGATACGGCAGGTGTGCGAGATACTGATGATAAGGTTGAAAAAATGGGTATTGAGCGCACGATGCAAGCTGTTGAGCGTGCGGATGTTGTGTTGCATTTGAAGGATGCAACGAATCAATTAAGTGATGATGAGGGCAATGAGATTTTGCAAAAAGTTGTCACTCGATTGCGTCGAGGTGTTCCTATTTTGGATATTCTCAATAAGTGTGATGTGGCTCGGGCAACTCCTCAAGAAGGGATTATTTCCATTTCCGCTAAAACAGGTTTAGGGGTTGATGAATTAAAACAACGCCTGTTGGCAATTGTAGGGTGGGAAAGTAATACTGAAGGTTTGTTCTTGGCTCGTGAACGTCACATGGAAAATCTCTATTTAGCCAAGGAGCACTTGGATATTGCCCAACAATTTGTGAGCATGGATTATCCGCCATTGGACCTTTTAGCAGAAGAGTTGCGATTAGCGGGAGATGCTTTAGGTGATATTGTTGGTGAGACGACTCCGGATGATCTTTTGGGAATGATCTTTAGTCGTTTTTGTATTGGTAAGTAGTTGATTTATAAGTGATTTTTCTTTAAATCACAATCGTTTCACGTGAAACGTAAAAGGATTTTATATGGATTATCCTGTTAGTTATGATGTGATTGTTGTTGGTTGTGGTCATGCTGGTGCGGAAGCTTGTTTGGCTGCTGCACGTATGGGGTGTAAGACGCTTTTGGTGACGCACAACGTTGATACGATCGGTCAATTATCGTGCAATCCCTCAATTGGTG
>JAEIGA010012806.1_pt1 | contig 12752 bp, 7 predicted proteins | sample 9270691 | NCBI WGS metagenome assembly JAEIGA01 (sample SAMN17057246, study PRJNA624740) | gut metagenome | biome: biome; isolation source: fecal sample | host: Bos grunniens | place: China: Xizang | collected 2019 | reverse complement strand
CTACCTTGGTGAGTGCCTCGCCATAGAGCCCCTCGGTATGCCATACCTTCTCGACCACCTTGCCGTCCTCTTTCACGAGGCGGCTGTTCATGCCGTACATTATGGGTGTCTCGTCTTTGGGGTCTTTCAGGTTGTTGTAGAATGCCTCGGCCTCGGCTTGTGTGACACCATCATAGTAGTTGCTGGCTGAGGTGAGCACGAGGTCTTCGCCATCAGCTTGATTCACGCGCTTGGTCATCACTGCGGGGTCGAAGATGGCGGGGAACACCTCATCGCATAGCTCGGCGAGAGTCTGACCCTCAGCCAAGGGGAGCTTGGCGGTATCTACCGATGCCAATGCCTCGCGGAAGAATTCGGGGGTGAAGCCGGGCTGGAACTTATCGGCGCTGTAGTGGTGGTGTATGCCATTGGAGAACCATACTCGTTTGGTGTAGGTGACAAAATTCTTCCAGTCCTCGGTGCTCTTGTCGCCTTGATAGTCGGTGTATACGGTCTCGAGCATCTTGCGGATCACGAGGTTGTGGCGTCCGTTCTGATCGAAAAGGATATCGCGACCATGCAGTGCCGCCTCCTGAAGATAATACACAAGTTTCTTTTGGTCGAGTGTGAGAGCATCGAATCCCTTCACTTCGTAGCGAAGCATCTGGATGTCAGCAAATTTCTCATCATTGTAGTTGAAGGCTGGTGCGGCCTCCTTGTCATTGTTGCATGATACACACAGTGCTGTTGCCATGGCTAACATTGTCAGTTGTTTTTTCATTACTATTGTTTTTTAGGATTTTGTTTTGCCGTAAAATGTCACCTCGGTGACTTTCGAAGAGACAAAGTACACTAAAATCCCACAAATACGCAAATGTAAACAAGAAATTCTTGATAATTTTTTGCTAACTTATTAATAAAAAGAGTTATTTTTGCAGAATATAAGTTGTAGAAAGTCAATATCGAAACAAGCAGAACATATGAAAAGAACATTTCTTGTAGCCACGCTTGTGGCATGTGCTTTGGGCGCACAGGCCCAAGTTATTGGGAGTTATCAGGTACGCGATGCTGTGACGTTGCGTGCTCCTATACTCACCGATAGTATAAACACTGAGGGACGTAAGTATGAGGAAAGGAACTTGCTGAGCACAGCTATTGGGCTGAACCAAGATAACTTCGCTACACAAGCGATGGAGGTTGACACGGCAGGATTCGTGGCTTTGGCTAAAGCTGAGGGTGAACATCTTGTTTATGTGGTAAATACGCAGATCCGTGCTGATCGCTTTATGAGGGGACAACTCAAGGTTACCTCTCCTGTGCGCTGGGAGGTGTATGTGAATGGGGCATCAAAGATGAAGAAAGAGAATGCAGAAGACAGTCTCAGCGTAAGATCTTCACGCCAGATTGCTCTGCGCATGGAACCGGAACGCAATTACGAGGTTACCATTAAACTGTTTGCGCACAAGGGTGATAAGGCTGCGCCTGTGTTCAAGTGCGAGGTGGTAAAGGATAGGGGTTACGAGGAGGTGAATGTCTTCTCTGGTCATGACCTCAAGAAGCGCTTTACATTGGATAATACGGTGTATGGAAATCGAGTTATTGATGTGGCTATATCGCCCAGTGGTAAGTATCTCTACACTCGTTATTGGAACAATTATAGCAAGGGACGTCAGCATGTGTATGCCCAGCTCGCTGATGCCAAGACGGGCAAGGTGCTCCTCGCTAATGTCAAGGATGGCATGCGCTGGATGCCCAAGAGCGATAAGATGTACTACATGGCTACAGCAGCTACGGGTAATAACGTTGTCCTGTTTGACCCCGCTACGTTTGTAGAGGAGGTGGTGCTGAAGGAGATCCCTTCAGAGGGATTTACATGGTCGCCCACAGAAGATTTCCTCATCTACTATCCCAGTGAAAAGGGTCAGGCAGAGCAAGGTCCGCTGAAGCGTGTGGTGACTCCACGCGACCGTATCCCAGGTTTCCGTGGACGCAACTTTCTTGCTAAGTACGACATCAAGAAGGGTACAACCGAACGTCTCACTTATGGCTATCACTCTACAAGCTTGAACGACATAAGCAAGGACGGATTAAAGATACTCTTCAGTACTTATGCGGAGAATGTAACTGTGCGTCCATTCGGTAGTACCTCAATCTATCAGCTCGACCTCAACACCTACGCAATAGATACGCTCGTGTATGAGAACGGCTTTGTGAATAGTGCCAAGTATTCACCTGATGGAACCCAAGTACTTTTTATCGGAAGCGCAGAGTCTTTCGATGGCATTGGTAAGAACTGTGGAGTACATCCCATCGCCAACGACTACGATAAGCAGGCATTCATCATGAATCTTGCTACACGCGAAGTGGAACCCATCACTAAGGATTTCAATCCTTCTGTGAATTTCCTCCAGTGGAATGTGGCCGACAAGCATATCTATTTCTCGACAGATGATAAAGATGAGGTGAATATTTATCGCTATAACACCGTGAAGAAGGTGTTTGAACAGTTGCCCTTAGAGGTTTCAGTTATCCAGCGTTTCGCTCTTCCCTCGCAGAGCGCAAATATTGCGGCTTATTATGGTCAGGATGACCATACGTCGGGTGTAGGATACCTATACGATATGAAGAAGAAAACCTCTCGCCTCATTGCTGATCCGATGAAGCCAATCCTTGATGAAATGGAATTGGGCGAGACTCATGAATGGAACTTTACCGCATCGGATGGTACCACCATTCATGGTAAGTATTGCTTGCCTCCCTCATTTGATCCCGAGAAGAAATATCCCCTTATCGTGTACTACTATGGTGGCACCACGCCCACGGTCAAGGGTATCAGCAATCCCTATTGCGCTCAGTTGTTTGCTTCGCGTGACTATGTGGTGTATGTTATCCAACCCAGTGGAACACTGGGCTATGGTCAGGAGTTTGCTGCCCGCCACGTCAACGCATGGGGAAAACGTACGGCTGATGACATCATTGAAGGTACAAAGCAGTTCTGTGCAGGGCATCCCTACGTCGATGCTGAGCGTATCGGATGTCTTGGCGCTTCGTATGGAGGTTTCATGACCCAGTACTTGCAAACTCAGACCGATATCTTCGCAGCAGCTGTTTCTCATGCAGGTATCAGTAATGTTACCAGCTATTGGGGTGAGGGCTACTGGGGCTATAGTTACAATGCGATTGCAGCGGCAGATAGCTATCCTTGGCAGAATCCTGATCTCTTTACCAAGCAAGGCTCGCTTTTCAATGCCGACAAGATAAATACTCCGCTGTTGCTTTTGCACGGAACCGTGGATACCAATGTTCCTATGGGCGAGAGTATTCAGCTCTTCAATGCGCTGAAGATCCTGGGTAAGACTGTAGAATTTATTCAGGTAGAAGGTGAGGACCATTTTGTGGCTGATTATGACAAGCGCGTACTTTGGCACAATACCATTATGGCTTGGTTTGCTCGATACTTGCAAGGATCCGAAAAATGGTGGAATGAACTCTATCCAGAGCGTCATTTGTAATGTCGTGTATGCAAAAACTCGCTTTTTTGATATTTTTAAGAGGTAATTTCGTAAAAAAAAGAATGTGTATAGAGAAAAATTGGTAAATGTTAGCTATCTTTGTGCACTGTAAGAGAAAACTATCAATAATTTATAACATTTTATTAACACGATGAAAAAGATTCATTTGTCAGTAATTGTGGCTTCGTTGTTTGCACTCTGCTCTTGCAGCAAGTTTGGTGAACTGTCGCCCAAGTATTTTACTGTAACTCCTCAGGTTCTTGAGGCTGTTAATGGTGAGGTTCCTGTGACTATTTCTGGAACATTCCCCGAGAAGTTCTTCCCCAAGAAGGCAGTTGTAGTTGCTACTCCTGTGTTGAAGTGGGAGGGTGGTTCAGTAAATGGTGAAGAGTATACCTTTATCGGTGAGAAGGTTGAGGGTAACAATCAGGTTATTCCCTTCGCTACAGGTGGTAACTTCACTATGAAGAGCACTTTCGACTATGTTCCTGAGATGGCTAAGTCTGAACTCTACATCGAGTTCGTTGCGAAAATCAAGAACAAGGAAAAGGCTATCCCTGCTGTAAAGGTTGCTGATGGTGTGTTGGCTACAGCTGAGTTGTATGCTCAGACAACAGCTTCTACCAAGCCCGCTAATGCAGCTGATGCTTTCCAGCGCGTAATCAAGCAGGCTAAGCAGGCTAACATTATGTTCCTTATCCAGCAGGCTAACCTCCGTTGGAGCGAGACTAACTCTGACAAGATGAAGGAGTTCACAGCTTCTATGAAGGAGATTGATGCAGACAAGAAGAACATGGCTATCGAGAATATCGAGGTGTCAGCTTATGCTTCACCTGATGGTGCTGTTGATCTCAACGATCGTTTGGCTACACAGCGTGAGAAGAATGCTGAGAAGCATGTTAATCAGTTGCTCAAGAAGAACAAGATTGAAACTAACGTAGATGCTAAGTACACCGCTGAGGACTGGGAAGGTTTCCAGGAGTTGGTTGCTGGTTCTAACATTGCAGACAAGGAGCTCATCCTTCGCGTACTCTCTATGTACAACGATCCTGAGACAAGAGAGCGTGAGATCAAGAATATCTCTTCTGTATACAGTGAGTTGGCTGAGGAGATTCTTCCCCAGTTGCGTCGTGCACGTCTTACTTTGAACTATCAGCTCATTGGCCGTTCAGATGACGAGATTCTTGCCGCTTTCAAGGAAGATGCTTCTGTACTCAGTGTTGAGGAGCTTCTCTATGCTGCAACATTGGTAAAGAGCGCTAAGGAGAAGTCTGCTATCTACAATAAGACTGTAGAGCTCTTCGCTAACGACTATCGTGCATACAACAACCTCGCTGAACTCGCTATGGAGGCTGGTGATTACGCTGCTGCTAAGAACTACTTGGCTCGCGCTGCTAAGTTGAATGCTAATGCTGCTGAGGTAAACACTAACTTGGGTATGATCGCTCTTATCGAGGGTAACGTGGCTGACGCAGAGAACTACCTCGTAAAGGGTACAGACTCAGAGGCTAACGCTGCTGCACTCGGTAACCTCTACGTAGCACAGGGACAGTATGACCGTGCCGTAAGCGCATTCGGTAACACTAAGAGCAACGCTGCTGCACTCGCACAGATCATGGCTGAGCAGTACACCGCTGCCAAGAACACTCTTGATGCTGTAGAGAATGTAGATGGCTACACCTACTACCTCAAGGCTATCGTTGGCGCTCGTACTAACAATGCTACTGCTGTTGCTGAGAACTTGGTTAAGGCTGTTAAGCTTGATGCAAGTCTCGCTGAGAAGGCTAAGAATGATATGGAGTTCAAGAAGTTTGCTGCTGCACTCGCGAACCTCTAATATAAAATCTGAATAAGACAAAAGGGTGGGATTTTAACGGATTCCACCCTTTTTTACCTCCTACGATGAAAGAATATACCTACGAACTGCTTATGAAGGTACGCGATTATGAGTGTGACCTTCAAGGCATTGTCAATAATGCTAACTATCAGCACTACTTGGAACATACTCGTCATGAGTTTCTATTATCTATCGGACTCAGTTTTGCTGATATGAGTGCTGCAGGTTATGACTTTGTGGTTTCAAAAGTGACGCTTAACTACAAGTCGCCGCTGCGCAGTCGTGATGAGTTCCGTTCGCAGCTCTATGTGACTAAAGAGGGAATCAAGTGTGTATTTCATCAAGAGATAGTGCGCGTATCTGATGGAAAGATATGCTTGAAAGGTACGGTGGAGAGTGTATGTATACACGACGGGAAACTGGTTCGCAGTACTCCTTACGATAGTCTTCTTGAGGGATATCTGGTAAACAAATAATATCTTGTCATGGACCAGAAGGAATTATTGAGCCTCATAGCCTTGCAGCATATCCCAGGCGTGGGCAGTATTACCGTCAAGCGCTTGCTTGAGGGGGTAGGGGGTGCAGCAAAAATATTTGAGTATCGCACCGAGTTACCTACGATGATTCCGAATGTTCAACCCTCACTTGTCAAGGCTCTTGATTGTCCATTGGCTCATCAGCGTGCCGAGAAAGAACTGGAGTTCATTGAAAAGCACCATATCACCTGTATTGGATATCACGATGAGGCTTATCCTTTCCGATTGCGTGAGTGTGATGATGCTCCCTCCTTGCTCTACTATCGTGGGAATGCCATGCTTAATCCTCGCCGTGTAGTGAGCATTGTGGGAACGCGAAAATGTACCGACTATGGTCGTGACCTTTGTGAGAGTTTTGTTCGCGACTTGGCAACCTTGTGTCCCGATACTCTCATTGTGAGTGGCCTTGCTTATGGAATAGATGTGTGTGCTCATCGTGCAGCTATCAAATATGGTCTTCCTACAGTGGGCGTTTTGGCTCATGGTCTTGACCGCATATATCCTTCGGTACATCGCAATACCGCAGCCCAGATGCTTGGCTGTGGGGGATTGCTAACAGAGTATGGTAGTAACACGGAACCTGAACGACAGAACTTCCTCCAACGTAATCGTATCGTCGCAGGCATAGCTGATGCTACTATTGTTGTTGAGTCCGCAGCTAAAGGCGGCTCCCTTGTTACGGCTAATATAGCTAATGGTTATGGTCGTGATTGTTTCACCTTCCCCGGTCGAGTTACAGATGCCGCTTCTGCTGGCTGTCACCGCCTTGTGCGTCATCACCAAGCAGCCCTCATTACTTCGGCAAATGACTTTGTTGAGGCTATGATGTGGGATACTCCTCAGAAGCGTATTCTTCAGACCGCTCAGCAGAGTCTCTTTCCTAAACTTAGTGAAGAGGAGAGCCTTATTGTGCAGGCTTTGGATAAATACACAGAAGGTGTAACTGTGAATACTCTTGTGCTTGAGACCAATCTTCCTGTGCATCGAATAAGCGCTACGCTATTTGAGCTGGAACTGCGCGATATCGTTCGTCCCCTCGCTGGAAGTGCATACAAACTGAAAAGATAAGATACATTAATAATAACATTATGGAACACTATTACGAAAAAGAAGAGGCTAATAAGTATAACGACACACTCGCTCTCTATCCTGTGACTTTATCTGAAGAGCAGGTGAAGACGCGTACAGTTGCCATTGTAGAGAAATATGTTGCTGAGAACAATACGCTTGAAGTGAAAAAGTGTCTTTTCAATTGCTTGGACCTTACCACGCTAAAGACTGAAGATAGCGAGGAGAGCGTGTTGAAATTTACTGAGCGTGTCAATGAACTCGATAACGAGTACCCCGATCTCAAGAATGTTGCTGCCATCTGTGTATATCCCAACTTTGCCAAGATTGTGAGCCAGTCGCTCGAGGTAGAGTCGGTAAATGTAGCTTGTGTATCGGGTGGTTTCCCCTCGTCGCAGACCTTTGCAGAGGTGAAAGTTGCTGAGACAGCCCTTGCCTTAGCCGATGGCGCTACCGAGATAGATGTGGTCATTCCTGTTGGTAAATTTCTCAGTGGCGACTATGAGGGCATGAGCGACGAAATAGAAGAGATTAAATCGGTATGCGGTGACCGCCACTTGAAGGTGATTCTCGAGACAGGTGCTCTGAAGTCTGTTGAAAACATCTGGAGAGCCTCCATCCTCGCTATGTATAGTGGTGCCGACTTTATCAAGACCTCTACGGGTAAGCAGGAACCCGCTGCTACGCCTGAAGCCGCTTATGTGATGTGTGAAGCTATCAAGGCATACCATGAGAAGACTGGTCGTAAGGTCGGATTTAAACCTGCTGGTGGCATTAATAGCGTAAACGATGCCCTGGTATACTACACCATTGTGAAGGAGGTACTCGGTAAAGAGTGGCTCAATAACACCTTGTTCCGCATCGGAACCAGCCGTTTAGCCAATCTCCTGTTGAGCGAGATTGTTGGTGAAGAGCTTAAATTCTTCTAAGAGATTTAGTAAGGGTCTACATCATAGTAGAGCATGACTTTTTGCAGCAGTCCTTGCCCAGCAAGCGACTGCTGTATTTGTGTTAAGCATCGACGCACCTGAGCAACACCGAGCGAGGGCTCTGTCTTAAGCATAATCTTACGGATGTGTAGAGCATGTACGCGAGCCACGGCTGGTGGCTCGGGCCCTAATACGCGTTCGGCGAAGCAGGAGCGCATGGCGGCACTCATCGCCTCTGCGGCGTGAACTACGTCCATCTCATCGCGCCCCTTTATATATATGTATATTAGTCTGCAGAAGGGTGGGTAGCGGAAGAGTTGGCGTTCTTCCACCTGGTCGGCATAAAGTTGCTCGTAGTTGTTTGCTACAACTTGTTGAATCACAGGCAAGTCTATACCCTTCGTCTGCAGTATCACTTGTCCCTGCTGTCCACGTCGCCCGGCACGCCCCGCCACCTGAGACATCAGCTGGAATGAACGCTCGTAGGAACGGAAGTCTGGGAAGTTGAGCATGGTGTCAGCGTTCATAATGCCCACGACGTGTACATTGTCAAAGTCGAGTCCCTTGGATATCATTTGTGTGCCGATGAGCACATCGGTGCGTCCCTCTTGGAAGTCGGTAAGAATCTTCTCATATGCCGTTTTCGAACGTGTGGTGTCGAGGTCGAGGCGTGCTACTCGTGCTGTGGGGAAGTGATGCTGCACCTCCTCTTCTATACGCTCTGTACCCATTCCGTGCTTGTTCAGAGTGTGAGACCCACATGAGGGGCACTTGATGGGAGCATTGTATATGTTGCCGCAGTAATGACACACGAGTTGATGTGCTCCTCGATGATAGGTGAGGCTCACATCGCAGCGGTCACACTTGGGTACCCATCCGCATGCAGCACACTCAAGCATGGGGGCATAACCGCGGCGGTTCTGGAAGAGGATGACTTGTTTCCCCTCATTCAGTGCATCGCGCATAGCATCGTGTAGCGAGGTAGAGAAGGGGCCATACATGCGCTTCTTCCTGTATTCTTCCTTTAGGTCTACCACCTCAATACGGGGTAGCTGTACCTGGCTGTAACGCTCGGTCATCTGTACGAGTCCATACTTGCCACATTGTGCATTATGGTAACTCTCCACTGAGGGTGTAGCTGTTCCTAACAGCGTTTTCCCTTTATGGTGGGCTCCCATCATGATTGCCACGCTACGTGCATGGTATCGAGGTGCAGGATCTTGCTGCTTATAGGTGGTCTCATGCTCCTCGTCCACAATGACCAAACCGAGGTTCCTGAAGGGAAGGAACACCGACGAGCGAACTCCGAGGATGACATCATAGGGGGTATCGGAGAGTTGTCGGTTCCATATCTCCACGCGTTCGGCATCAGAGAACTTGGAGTGGTATACTCCCAATCGTGTGCCAAAGGCGCGGCGTAGGCGCTCGGTCATCTGCTGTGTCAAGGCTATCTCGGGGAGTAGAAACAATGCTTGTCGTCCTCGCTTCAATTGCTCATTGATAAGATGGATATAAACCTCAGTCTTTCCACTCGAGGTTACTCCGTGCAACAAGCACACCTCATGTGTCTCCCAACTTTGGGTTATCTCTTCAAAGGCGCGCTGCTGATGCTTGCTGAGTGGTGATATGTTGGGTTCAACTATCGTTTCAGCGTAATTCAGTCTTCCTATCTCAACGATGTAGGTCTCTACTACTCCTTTGGCAATTAGCCCATTCAGTACCGCAGATGTCATGTCGCACTCTTTGAGGAGTGTAGCACGAGAAAGTTCCTTTCGCGGCATATAGTCAGGAGCCTCACTTTCGGTCAAGTCGAGGAGCTTGAGCAGTAAATGTTGCTGCTTGGCGGCACGGCGTAACGATTGCAATGCCTCATTTAACATCTCTTCGGACCGGTAAGCTGGGGCTATACGTACGTGTATCTCACTCCTGGGTTTGTAGCTCTTCCTCATAGCCTCGTCTACGGTGACTGCTCCCATATCGAGCAACGACTTAATGTGGTGCATGCCACTCTTTAGTTTGCAGCTGCTTAGGAGTTGTTGTACGCGTTGTTTGGGGTTGAGCACGAGTGCATTGAGTAGTGCCTGCTCTTTTTCTTTTAGGGGGGCTTCAGCGACAAATGTGGGGTTGAGTTCCACCAACGTTTCACTCTCCATCTTTAGCCCTGAGGGTAAGGCTGCCTTGTACACATCTCCCATAGAGCACATGTAGTAGTCGGCAATCCATTGCCATAGACGCAGTTGCTCGGGCTGTACGATAGGGGTTGCATCAAGAACCTCTATTACCTCTTTTATCTCATAGTTGCCCTGTGGCGTTTCATTGTGCTTGCTCAACACGATAGCCGTATAGTAGCGCTTGGCGCCAAACTGCACCACTACACGGCTGCCCGTCTGCACATCGGTTTCGTACGATGAAGGTAGCCGATAGGTGAAACTGCCGGCTAAGGGAAGGGGTAATATGACATCAACGAAAACTGACACTACACAAGCAGGATTTGATGTAACGTCACAAAAGTAAATAAAATTGGTAACTAATGCAAGGCCTTTTCAATGAGTCTTGATATGTCGTGGATCACAAACTCCTTGCGGCGCATGGCAATGAATCCCTCTTCTTTCCAATTGTTGAGTACATTGGATACGTTGAGCCGGGTGGTGTTGAGTAACTGTGCCAACTCTTCCATCTTTACGTGCAAAGTCTTGGCCCCTTGGGGTGTTGTGCATAGGTTGTAAATGAAATAGGCAAGTCTTCCTTCCAGCGTTTGGGGACTGATTGCCCATTGCCGTGCATGTAGATTCTCTATCTTGCTGCCCAACAGGCTAAAGAAATTGATGCGGAATACCTCATAAGAACTGAGCAGGGTGTAAATGTGGCGCTTGTCGATGCTGAGTAATGACACTTCGCCCAGTGCTGTATAGGTGGATTTATAGCTGGGGTACTTGCCAAAAAGTGATTGGGGCTCTATGGTCACGCAAGGAACAAGAACCTCTGAAAGTGAAAACCTGGCATGGGGAGCCTCCGTCTTAGCTTCCAGCTGTCCACTCATCAGGAAGGTTAGCTTATCGCATGACTCTCCTTGACGAGCCACAACCTTGCCTTCTTCGGCTTTATGGAAATGGAATGCCACTTGCTCTAGGACTTCAAACAACTCGCTTTGGCTCATCCCCTGAAAGAGAGGAAGCCTCATCAACATACTGTACATGGTGTGTGCCATACTCAATCTCTATTTGTTTGTGAAATCAAAGGTAATCATAAAAATGATGCTTCCGCGAATGCGAGTACGTTTTTTTATTCTTTTTAGAGAATATTACATAAAAAGCAGAGCCGCATCGGTAGATGCGGCTCTGCTTTTTATTGATTGTTTGTAGCTGTTTACTTCGCTACAGCCTCAAGCTTCTTCATTACAGAGAACATGAAGATCGCTGAGAGTAAGCAGCATGCGATGAAAATACTCCATACGCCCCACAAGGGAAGATCACCCCAGAAACTTGAACCCACCTTGGTGAGGTAGTTACCTGCGGCAGTAGCTACGAACCAGCCACCCATCATCATACCTTTATACTTGGCGGGAGCAACCTTAGATACGAATGAGATACCCATGGGAGAGAGCAACAACTCGGCAAAGGTAAGCACAAGATAAGTAGAGATAAGCCAGTTGGGTGATACAGTAGAAACAGCCTCGCCAGCTGCTACAGCAGCGGCTTGTTGATTGGGGGTGAGAAGCCCCATTGAACCTGCAGCAATAACTGCAAATCCCAGACCCGCAACGAGCATACCTAAGGCGATCTTACGGGGTGCTGAAGGCTCCTTGCCGCGGCTCGCTAACCAGCCGAAGAGAGCCATTGATACGGGAGTAAGTGCTACTACGTAGAAGGGGTTGAACTGCTGGAACATCTCGGCAGAAATAGAACGTTCGCCTGCATTGAGGTACTGAACTACCAATACAGCAACGACAGCAACAACAGCTATAGCCGAGAGGGATTTAGCCTTTGTTGTCTTAGATTGGAAGATTGAGAAGCCTGCATATACACCGACGATAATCAGTACGAGGTTCCATACATTGAAGAGCATGCTCTGTACGCCTGCTGAAGCCGACTGTGTGGTAAACTCCTTGGCGAAGTATGTCAAGGTGAGACCATTTTGGTGGAATGCCATCCAGAAGAAGATAACCACAGCAAATACAAGGCAGAGAGCGACAATGCGAGACTTGGTATCGGCGGGGTTCTCCTCAGCGGCCGCAGCTTCAGCATTTGCTGTTTTGGGCTTCGCAGCGCCATCCTCAACATGCTTGAAGGTGCTACGGGTAAACATGTACACCATGATTGAGAAGATAAGTGATACACATGCTACAGCGAATGCAAAGTGGTAAGCCTCACCAGTGGTGGTTACCCAACCCGCCTCGAGGGCATAGTTCTTCATTGCGCTGGCTGCAGAGGGAGCAAAAAGTGAACCCAAATTGATTGCCATGTAGAAAAGTGAGAATGCTGCGTCGCGCTTGTGTGCATACTTGGGGTCATCATAGAGGTTACCCACCATTACTTGGAGGTTACCTTTAAACAAACCTGTGCCCACAGAGATAAGTGCCAAAGCACCATACATGGCATACTTGGCAGGAGCATCGGTGCCCAAGGGCCATGCCATAAGCAAATAGCCGAAGAACATGGTTATGATACCGATCTTTACCATCTTGCCGTAGCCAAACTTGTCGGCAAGGATACCTCCGATGAAGGGGAGGAAGTAAACGAATGCGAGGAACGTTGCATACACATTACCTGCCTGTGACGCAGTCATTCCAAAGTTTTCTTGCAGGAAGAGCACGAATACAGCCAACATGGTGTAGTAACCGAAACGCTCACCTGTGTTCGCCAAAGCCAGGGCGAAAAGTCCTTTAGGTTGG
>JAEIGA010012805.1_pt1 | contig 12753 bp, 7 predicted proteins | sample 9270691 | NCBI WGS metagenome assembly JAEIGA01 (sample SAMN17057246, study PRJNA624740) | gut metagenome | biome: biome; isolation source: fecal sample | host: Bos grunniens | place: China: Xizang | collected 2019 | reverse complement strand
TTCCAGCTCCAGACCTCGCCGACGTGCGGTCTGCGGGCTTTGAGCGTTGAATACGGCACCCGGAAAATCATGCGCCATTTCCCCCGCGAACGGGAATGTTCAACGCTCCATTCTCCATTCCAGGAGGCATCAAGCTTTCCGAACTTGGGATCAAGCGTATCGGTTATAAGTCCGCAGGCGGCATCATAGCGCGAATCGTCTACGGGGTTGGTGATAAAGTGATAGTAGTGCTCACCGCATCCGGTAGGATCGATGAGAATGTCGATGCAATCGTCGGTCCAGCAGCTTGCGTCGCGCCCCTGTCTGGCATAGGTCTTATCATCTGGAATCGTTGTCTCGACACCGAAGTAAAGCGCTTCGTCATCGTAAAGCGCCTTGAAGCGCGTCGTGTCGGAAACCTTGCCCAGCTGAATACCGCCGACGTTCTGCCATTCAATTCCGGCCCAGGCACCTGCATCGGCGGCGAAATCGGCAAGGGAGGGCTTTTCCGCCGCGCCTTTGACCTTCATTGATTTCTTTGACGCGCCCGGCAACACACCGCGCTCGCGCATAAAGGCGATATCCCAATTGAACGGAGCTCCGAGCGTCGCCCCGAGCCGACCGTTGACGCGCATCTTGTCCTTGCCGAAATTTCCGAGCACCCACACCTCCGGCCATTTCGGGAACGGTTTGACGCGCCCCTTTTCATTGTACAGCGAATCTACGGCGGCATTGCGTTCAAGAACGGCGTCGGCGAGCGGAGCGAACGCTTCCGCCGTCGGATTGACGCGGTAGGCGTTGTACAGATGGCAGATGCGACCGAGCTTTCGCGCATAGTCGAACTCAAGCCTGGCGAGCGCGATACGGCGGCGGCGTTTGGGCGTGTCGGCAAGGCGTTCAGCGGCCGTAAGGCTCGCGTCAAGCGCCGCGACGGTATCGGGCGAATAGATGTAGGCAAGAACATCGACGGGATTGCGCGAGGCGACTTTCTTTGCATCCATCGCCGCAAAACCTTCAAGTCTGCCGTCGAGCTTGCGGAAAAAAGCCTTCATCGGAGCGGCCGCCGGCCCGTAGGCGCGGCGGCAGTATTCGTCGACGAGACGAACGGGGCTGTCTTGCGGGTTTTCAAGAAGGCGGTTGAACACGTAGTAGGCCGCTCCTTCCGTTCCGAACAGCTCGCCGAAGCCGCAACGGTAGATCCCCTTCACGCCGGAGCCGATAAAACGTCTGGCGACATCCGCAACATAAGAGAATGAACGCTTGGCGGTAATTCCGGGACGCTGATACTCGCCCCAGATGTATGTGTACACGCCATATCCGCGCGGCACGCCGATCTTCGCCCATTTCGCGAAATTCTCTTCCGAATAGTTCATGAGTTCGACCATCGTATTGGGCGGAAACGAAGAGAATGTCCGCGGCGGCGAGGCGGTCGGACCGTAGGCGATTATCATGACCGTCTTGTCCGGACGCAGCGAATCGAGGCGTTCGGCCACGCGGCGGTGGAATATCCAGAACTGCTCGCCGAACCCGAAGCCTTTGCCGAGCCGGGCGCAGCTTTCGCACTGGCAGTAGTCGGTGCCGTCGTTCTGCCCGAGCTCCACGACATCGGCACCCGCATCGAACCGCCGCAGGATTTCGGCAACCACAAGTTCTTCCACGGCGGGATTGGAGATGCACAGCGCGGGATTGTTCTTAACTCCGACACGCTTTCCGGAACGCAAGGCGAAATACTCCGGATGCGAGGCGTAATATTTTTCCGGCGGGCAGGCGTCGGGATAGGTATGCCCGCCGTATGTATGATATGCGCCGTTGCCGAAAATATTGTTGGCGAAATCGTACATCATGGTGTGCAGACGGCCGCTGCCCCACTTGAGAGTCGGTTTTTCGCGCGAAAAACATCCGTTCTCGACTTTGACGGTTTCAAAAGCCGCGACGTCCATGCCGGTGTCGCCCGGCATTAAAAACCGCACGTCCATCCATTTTTCCATAAACCGAGTCACCGCCCTTACGCTCGGAAGCACGCAGTTCCACCAGCCGGCGGGACGGCGCGCGCTCGCACCGACCCGATCGCGGCCGAAAAGATAGATGTCGCCGTCCTTCTCGGCGACGACATTCTCCATGCCGTTCAAATCCTCCGGCATCAGCGAAGCGGCTCTGGCGAATTCTTCACCGATGAAAATGCTTTGCACCCCAACCTGGCGCTTCGACGCGCTCACCACCGCCGGTCTTGTTCCGGTAGCCTCTTTAAAAGCGTCGGCCATGGTGCCTGCGGCGACGCGCAATGCGCTGACAACCCCCGACCCGTCGTTCTCTCCCACCACTATCTGGCAGGACGGCGACAAAACCGCGGCCAACAGCAACGATGCAATGATGTTCATCGGTTTTCCTCACTTTTCCGGCGGCAGTTCTTCAAGCCGCACATCTGAAAACCACGCCGTGCCCTTTGCGTTGAGAATGCGCAGGCTCACGTATGATCTGTATTTTACGTTTGTCTCCGGGCTCGTTGTGAACTCGAAGCACTGGAACATCCAATCGCTCGAACCGGTATGACCGTCGAATTTCGGAAACCAGAGATTGCCGCCGGCGTAGACGTTGCCGTATACGCCGCCGCGTCTCCTGACCGGCACGACATCCTTGATCTTCAGAAAATATGAAAAGCGGTAGCGCGTCGACGGCTTGAGACGCTGCATCCCCTCCGCGAGCGGCTGATAGGCGTCGTTGCCCGATTTTGTCGAAACGACCTTGCACGAAGGCTTTCCGTCGACAGTGCTTTCCAGGTCAAGCTCCCATTTCCCGAGCCACCCGCCATTCCCCTGCCGGAAATCGCCGTTGACGAGAATTGAGCGATTCTGCTCCCCGGCGCGGCGTTTGATCGCCGAGGGAACGTCGATCCCCTCAATATAGCGCGCGGCGCGGCGGCGCATCGGCTCGAATATCTCCCGGCGCATGAGCGCTATGCGGCGCGCCTCCAACGACGAAGGTTCAACGGCTTCAGCCGCTGCGTCAAGCGCGGAACCGATCTTTGCGAGCTTCGCCGGCGAATATATCCGCGTGTACAGGTCGTATTCGCCGGGACGCACGACTATCGGCCCGAGCGGGGTCTCTGCGGTCTTGCCGACCACGCCTTTCATCCACAGCCGTTCAAGCGACTCGAAAAACGATTTCATCGGCCGCGCGCCAGCACCGAACATAAGCCGGTAGTACTCATCCAGAAGCTGATCGACATCGGTGTCCGGCTTCCACATCACCTTGCCGAAGACATAGTTGTTCAAATGGTTGTACAGCCAACGCGTCGAATGGGTCTGGGCGTATGCGCCGAAAATATGCGGCGCCAAATCCTTGTAGTAACCCGCCCAAGCCCGCGGCGCGTGTTCGGGAATGTCGGGAAATTCGCCGCGGAACTTGCACGGGTAGTTCCAGAGCCATACCTTTTTGCCGATTTTCCGCGACCAGTCGCGAATGTTCTTCTCGTCGCGTTCGAAATTTTCCGCGCTGCCCTTGCTCCACGGTCCCATCCGCGCGACCATGACCATCAGATTGTCGGGCAGCGGAAACGACGGCACCTCGGCATACGGAAAATACCCCATCATCGTGATCGTCCCGGGAATCCCCTCCTCTTTGAGCCGGAAACCCACCTTCGCGACCTGACGCCAGACAAGGTCGGTCGCGTAAGACGGACAGTCTTTGCGGTACGCCGCCTGACAGTTTTTGCAATGGCATTCCTGAAACGCATCCTGCGGCATTATGTCGGCGAACTTCCCCAGTCCCGGAATCTCCTTCATGTTGCAGTTCCACCTGAAGCCGGGCTTGTCGTGGGCGGCGGGAACGGCGCGGATTGAAGGATCTTCTCCGAGAAAATAACTTCTCACATCCTTGTAGATTTCCTCCCAGATTCCTGATGTGTGGCACAACTGCCCGGGCTGGGGATATTTTGGATCGACGTTGCGCGTACCGTCGGCTTTCATCTGAAAATACTCCGGATGAGAAGCTCCGAAACGTTTGAGGTAGAAAAGTTCGTTCAGTCCGTGGCTGCACGGAATATATTCGGTCTGCAGCCGGTTGCGGTAGTGCTGCACCACCCGGTTCGTGCGTCCGCCCTCTGCGAACCACGCGCCGTCAGCCCATGCCGAATAATTGCGGTGGGTGTTGGCCGGCGCGTTGAGAATGTCGCGGGCGGGCACCGTAATTACGCTCTTGCGCGGCGTCACAGTGCCGAGTTCGCCGGGAAAATAAAAGCGTACTCCGGCGAAGCGTTCGAGAAATTCATAGACGGCGAACAAGGTGGCCCGCTCGTACATATTGGCGAGAATTCCGCCCGTGAGCCGCCGCTCCACGCTGTCGACGCGGCCGTCGTCGCGGCCGGCGATGTAGATGCGGCCGTCTGCCGTTTTGATGACACCGGCGTCGCGCGGGAGTTTCGCGACATCGATCCCGGCCTTGCGGGAGAAGGCGTTGTCGCCGACCGACACGGCGGTATAGCCGGAAAGAAACACATTGGTAACCGGCACTTGGCGGCCGAGAACTTTTGAAAGCGCATCCCCCAATTCTTGCGCGGCATAGCGCACAACCGCGCAAGCGTCACCGTCGACATAAACCTGAACCGAACCGGGAAGCAAGTCCACACCGGAACGTTCATGCCCGACCCGGCTGCAAAGCCCGCCGGAAGCGCAAAACGGAAGCGTTGCCGTTCCCTCTCTATCGGCAGCACCCTCGCAGGCGAACGGCATTCCCGAAGCGGCAACAGCAATCAACACAGTGAATAGATATATTTTCATATCAATACCGCACTACCATCCCACAGGCGAGACGGACAACCTTTCTTTGTTTCAAAGGGATAATATCACATCCTGACGTTATTCGTCAACTCCAGACATTGACTTATTTTAAATAAATCACCCTCCTTCTAACTTTTTAACACACTAAATAAAGCGCATTGCCTTAGTTTCTCCATTGTATATCATTTCAGATTCACCTCGGAAAAGGTACACTAAATGAGATCAAGCTTCCCACGACAAAAATCCCGTCCTGTCGCAACTCCCTGCCGGGGTTTGATATAATACACGGCAAATTATGGCAAAAGCAAAGAGCGCACTCACTCATGAGGAGTTGATAAGCTGGGGAGGACGGGAAGTCTTCAGCCAGGCGATGGAGCTTTGCCAGTCGGGATGCGTTCTTGAGGCTTCCTACGACGACGAGACTCTGATCATAAGCGGGAAAATCGAAAAATCCTCAGACTGGGCGATGCCGGTCAAATTCAAACTTGAACCCGGAGGCCGTATCCGCTCCGAATGCCCGTGCGAAACAAACCGGCGCTACGGCCAGGTATGTCCGCACGTTGTCGCTCTCGGCATCGCGGTTATGTTCGCGGAGATGGAGGACGAACCGGAAAACAGCGATGAAGGTGAAAGCGGGCAGCAGTACATCGAAGTGCCGATGCAACCGCAGTTCTCGGCCTACATCTCCGGTTCCAACAGATCCTTAAGCATAGAGATAGACGTCTACTACGGAGAGATCGACTTCCCCGTCTGCTCGCTCCAGAACGAACGGATCGTCTATCTGAACGACCCCGGCGATGAACTTGTCCGTCTGGTCCGCAATCCCGACGCGGAAAAAAAGGCCGTGGATTTCATCCGCAGGTGGGGTTTTGATCCCGGATACCGCGAAGGCGATCTCAAATTCTACGTTACCGATCCGCAGAAGGTGCTGACTTTTCTCGGTTCTGGCATCCCTTCGCTGCGCCGGAAAAGATGGAAACTCGACTTCAAGCCGGAACTTGAGAAATATCTTGATTCTCTGCCCACGATCGTACCGGTGGTCACTATCAACGATGCGCCCGTGGGAGCCTTCGACGTAAAGTGCACTTTTGAAACGAGAGGATTTGAAATCCATCCGGCCGAAATCCAGGCTGCGGTCAACCGCTCAGACGGATGCATACTTAAAGACGGAATTCCCATCCTGCTCGACATCGCCGCGATCGAGGCGATGCACGCGGTGTTCCGCGACTGTTCAACCTCGCAGAACGGCGCCGCGGCGGGATGGTTCAGAGTCCGTTCGGTTTACGCGCCGTACGTAAAAGCTTCGCTTGACGCTCTCGACTGCGTCGCGCTTGACGACGAGCGGGCCGAACGCTGGCGCCGGAACGCCGATGAACGCAACCGCGAAGGCGGCAACGCCAGATTCGAACCGATAGCTCTCGGAAAACTCGAAAATGTCCTGCGTCCGTACCAGAAACAGGGCGTCTACTGGATGCGCTTTCTCGAAAACGCGGGTCTGGACGGACTTCTGGCCGACGAGATGGGTCTCGGGAAGACTCTGCAGACGCTCACCTGGCTGTCGCTGCCGCGCTGTTCAAAATGCCCGGGACCGGCGCTTATCGTCTGCCCTACCTCGCTCGTGCGCAACTGGGAGTCGGAAGCGTCGAAATTCACGCCATGGCTGAAGACGCTCGTCATATCCGGACCGGAGCGCGATCTCGCGTTTGCCGACATCCCCGGCGCGGACATCGTCATAACTTCCTACGCGCTTCTGCAGCGCGACCTTGAAGCGGCGTATCTCAGCACCGAATTCTCGGTTCTCGTTCTCGATGAAGCCCAGCACATCAAAAACCGGCAGACGAAAAACGCAAAAGCCGTTAAATCGGTAAGCGCCCGCCGGCGGCTTGCCCTTACGGGAACCCCCATCGAAAACTCCGTCGCCGACGCTTGGTCCGTATTCGACTTTCTTATGCCCGGATATCTCGGCGATTACGAAAGCTTCAAGCTGGCCTTTGAAGAACCGATACAGGAACGCGGCGACGCAGAAGCCCTCGAACGGCTCAAGCGCAAACTCCATCCCTTCATCATGCGCCGCGTCAAGAAGACCGTGGCGAAGGATCTTCCGGACAAGATCGTCAAGGTATCCTACTGCCCGATGAACGAAGAAGCCCAGCGCGAATACAACGCCGCGCTCGCCAAGACCCGCAATGAAGCCTTCGGAGCCATCCGAGCCAAAGGCTTCACACGCTCGAAATTCGAGATTCTTTCAATGCTCATGAAACTTCGGCGCATCGCGTCGCGCTCGAAAATCGAGGCGTTCATGGAACAGCTCTCATGCGCGGTTGAAGGCGGACACAAAATCCTCGTCTTCTCCCAGTTCACGTCCATGCTCGCCGATCTGAAAAAGCAGCTGGACGCCTCCCATATCCGCTACTGCTACCTCGATGGCTCGACAAAAGACCGGCTCGGAGAATGTAAACGTTTCAATCTCACTCCGGAAATACCGGTTTTCCTGATTTCGCTGATGGCGGGCGGAACCGGCCTCAATCTGACCGGAGCCGACATGGTCATGCACTACGATCCATGGTGGAACCCGGCCGTGGAAGATCAGGCGACCGACCGTGCGCACCGCATCGGACAGAAAAAAACGGTCTACGTCATGAAGATGATCGCCGCCGGTTCAATAGAAGAAAAAGTGCTCGCTCTGCAACGGCGGAAACAGGCGGTCATCTCCGCCACCGTCGACACCACCGACGCGGCGGTGATGGAATCGCTCAGCGCTAAAGATCTCGAAGAACTGCTTTCCTGACGGCGCCGATCAGCGCAGCGAAACGATCAGCTCCGCCAGCCGCGGATCCTTCCGCGCAAGCTCTTCGTCCGACAACCCTTCCGTTTCATGGGGAAAGACCAGCCAATCGTTGGAGCATTCGCGCACGAAATAATCCGGCTTCATCCCGGTCTTGTTGTTTCCGCTCTTCCAATACACGCAGGCCATGCGCATTTGCGCGCCGAGAGCGCAAAGACGCTCCCTGACGGCGACGGCGGTCTTGCCGGTGTCGAAAACATCATCGACCACAAGAATTTTCTCGCCTGATTTTATCCGCGCGAAAACTTCATCGCAGCCGTCGAAACTGACTTCACCCTCGTTCTCGCCGATGCCGCGGTAGCTCGAACATTTGACGGCGATATGGCGGAAATCCCATCCGATCGTTTTCAGAAATTCATGCACCCCGACCCCGACCGGCGCACCGCCGCGCCAAAGCGCGACAAGCAGATCCGGCCGCCAGGCGCTTCTGGCGATTTGCGCAGACAAGCTCCACACATCGGAAAGAAATTCATTCGCCGACAGATATGTTTTTTCAATTTCCGCCATCGCCGGTCTTCTTTCCTTTCACCAGTTTGAACAACGCCACCTCCGAGGGATTGCAGAAGCGGATCGGAAAACCCGCCCACTGCCCGGCGCCGGGCGAAACGTACAGAACGCCTTTCCCGTAACGGTAGACTCCGCGGGAGAATCCGGAATTATGCTTTGAAACAAGCTGTCTGATTATCGGCGCCACTCCGCCGTGGGTATGCCCGGAAAGCTGCAGATCGACGCCGATCTCCTTTATGTTCGCCGCCGCCTCTTTGGGCTGATGCTGCAATAAAATCCGAAACTCGCCGTTGGTGGCGGCGGCGAAGGCCTCTCTGACGTCAGGAGGGGTACGTCTGTAATTCCTTGCGACAAAGTCGTTCACTCCGCCCAGGGCAAGCCCCGGCCGCGGAAAGACGCATTCATTCACCAGAAAACGCATACCGTTTTCGCGATACCATTTCTCCCAATTAACGCGATCACGGTAGAATTCGTGATTGCCGGCCACATAATAGACGCCGTCCCTGGCCGTCAGATTTTTAAGCGGCAGCAAATCTACATTGCGGTCGGCAACCAAGCCGTCGACATAATCGCCTGTCAGACATATAAGATCGGCGTTCAGCGAATTCACCTTTTCAACTATCGCTTCGGTGCGCCATTTTCTCGCCGCGCTCGAGCAGTGCAGATCGGAAATCTGCGCTATGCGGTAGCCGTCGAGAGAATCGGGCAAGGCGGCGAACTCCAGCTCAACCTCCTTCACATCCGGAATTTTCACCCCGTTCCAAACCCCGACCGCCGCCGCAGTCCAGGCTATAAGCGGCAATAGTACCGCCTTGAACCGAAATCTGAAAATAAACAATATCGAAAGCAGAGTCAGAATTACCGCACCGGAGTACGCCACATCCCAAAGAATGATCACCGCCTGCGGAAATTCGGGATAAAAAACATGTCCGCCGAATTTGCCGAAACAGTAGAATTTCGAAAAACACAACAAAAGCCACAACATCCACAGCACTTTCGGAAAAAACCGCAGCTTGGCGCGCAGAATGAACGTGAAGAAAGAAATCGCCAGCGCCGCGAACGGCGCATAGGTGAATATCTCTTTCATGTCAAATTTCATTTCCGGTACCTGTGCGAGGATTCGCCTCTGAAAAGCACTTCGTCAATCTCCCCGACCATGCCGATCTCCCGGATCCCGGGTGTGTCGATCACCATCGCGCCGGAAGGAAGCATGACGAGTTCGCGGCTGGTCGTCGTGTGACGTCCTTTGCCGCTCCACTCCTGAATCTCCTGGACGGCGGCCCACTCTTCGCCGGCGAGCGTGTTGAGGAGCGTCGATTTGCCGACACCGGAGCTGCCGATGAAAGCGAGCGTACGCCCCTCCGACACATACTCGAGGACTCCGTCCATCCCTTCGCCGGTATGCGCGGAAATCTTCAGAAGTTTCGCCCGCCCGTCAATCGTCGCGACAAGCTCATCTATGAATTCCCCGTCGCCGTCCTCCTTGAGATCCATCTTGGTGAGAACGACGACCGCCTCCGCCCCGCCCATGTCTTCGGCGAGAGTAAGATAGCGGTCGATGCGCGCGGTGGAAAAATCCTCGTTCAGGGACATCATTATGAAGAGCGTGTCGAAGTTGACCGCGAGCGTCTGCGACTTTCTTTTCGCCGTCGGATCCTTCCGCTCGAAATGCGAGAACCGCGGCAAAACCTCCGAGATCATCGACTCGCCCTGCGGATTGTAGCGGAATCTGACGAAGTCGCCCGTGATCGGCTTAAGCGTCTCCCGTCCGATTTCGCCGCGGGAGACCTTCCTTATGCCGCCCTCTTCCTTCACCGTTTCGATACGTTTGGAAAAGGCGCTTTTCTTCTTGCGGGCGATAATCTCGCCGCCGGTTTCGTTGCACACGAGATGATAGTAATCGCCGTGGGCGCTCACCACCCGGCCGATGCCGGATTCGACCGCCCCCCGCCAACCGAATCTCTCAAGTCTCGTCATGGCTGAAACGGCCCGAGAAAAGCTTCCTTGAAATCGAACCCGTCTCTGAAATCATCCTGATGATCGTCTTCATCCTTGCGCACGCGCTTGAACTCGACGAGATTGAACATCATCTCTCCGATATCCTCGGTGACCGTAACCCCCCATTCGGTCAGAACCGTGTAGGCCATCGGACCGTACTGATCGAGCGCACGCTCCTTGAATTCGTGCATCACATCGTAGGACGACATATGCCCGCGCTCCTTGCCGAGGAAATGGACGCAGTCCATCAGAAGCGCATAGGCGCGCGCGTCATACCGGGAATCCTTTCCGGTTATGTCGGCGAAGGAATCGGATTCGAAATCGATATCTTCCATCCAACCGCTCCCTGACGATCAGTTGCCCATCGAATCGTAATGGCGGGCCATCGCTTCATAGCCCTGCATCATATTCTCGGGCAGCCTGCCGAACTTCGCGGCGTAGTCGCAGACCACCGGCAGGCAGCGCGTCTTCCATTTGGCGACCGTGTTGAGCGCGATCGACCTGAGCTGATGGTGCGCGAAGGGATTGGCGAAGCGCTCCAGAACGGATTCGGCGTACTCGGTTTTCTCCTCATCGGGAAGATTCACCGTCGGGAATATCTCCTCGAAGATCACCTTGCGCACGAAGGCGTTGAACTCCTTGTCCTCAATGCACTGGGCGACCTCGGTAAAGCCTTTCTCAAGCCCGAGATACACGATTGTGGTGTGCGTCGCGTTGAGGAAGCGCACCTTGCGCGTGCGGTACGGCTGCATGTCGGGAGTGTAGACGACGTTGACGCCGGCGGCCTGCAGCGGCAGCTCCTTCTCGAGATCGAAGCCCGCGGGAGTTTCGATGACGAAGAAATGGAAAGGCTCGCCGCAGACGAGCGTTTCGTCGCGCTCGCCGAGCTGCGCGGCGTAGCGTTCGGCCGATTCCGGATCGGGCCGCCCGGCGACGATGCGGTCAACGAGCGTGGAGCAGAATACGCAGTCCTTCTCCACATACTGCGCGAGCGCCGCGTCATTCCAGTCGGCGGCGTACTTGAGGACGCATTCTTTGAGCTTGTCGCCGTTGTGCTCGATAAGCTCGCAGGGAATGAACACGAGACCCGGCAGACCGGCGGCAAGACGCGCCTTCAGGAATTTTGCGACCTTCGCGGGGAACGTGTTCTCGCCGGCGACATACTGGATGCCGGCCTCGGTCGTATTGGAAAACACAAACCTGAGGTCCGCTTCGGTCGCGTACTTATCGGCGTTTATCCAGAGATCGACACCCTTGACGCATTCGATGGTTTCTATTTCCTCGACTGTATTGCCGCCGATGACGCCGCGCAGACAGGTGTGGTACCTGCCGCCGCGTTCGTTGAGCAGCTTCGAGGGAACGCTCAGTTCGTCGCCGATTGGCTGGATAATCTGCACCGCGCCGTCGAATCCCGCCTTGTCGTTCATCTTCTGAACCATCCAATCGACGAAGCAACGCAGGAAGTTGCCTTCTCCAAACTGCAGAACTTTTGTCTTCATTTTTTCTTTCCTTTCTTATGGATTGCCGGAATCTTCCAGATCTTGTGCCGTAGGCAGAATGGATTTCCTCCTCATGAGATCATATGGTATCATAACAGCAGCGCCGCAGTCAATGAAAGCCCGGATATACAAGCGGATTTGGGTGCGATTTTAAATCGTTGATTCAATATTAAGCTTCAGGCGGGTGGCGCCCCCGTCGAGCTCCTCGGATGAAGCTAAACGATTTTCTATTTTTGAACGAAATCGCACCCCATAGTAAACGAAATTTTAGTTTTTATCCTCTTTTAGTATACGCAGCGTATCGTAAAGAACCGGCTCTCCGCCGGGAGCCACGATATAGAAATCGTACATGAGCCGCCTACCGTCGACACGAAGCACTCCGAACATCGATCGGTCAATATCATCGGATGCGCAATCGCCGCGCTTCCCCCACTTTGAATCAACGTTGATCCTGCCGGTCGCGATCTTGTAGCGACGCCGCGTGAACGAACGCTTGCCGCCTATCCGCGCATAAGCGGCGTTCTCCCCGGCGCGGTGCCCCGCTGAGCCGCAGCTCACATAGTACGTACCACGCGGATTTAGATTATACGTCTCTCCTTCAAATACCGTTTGCACCGGCTTGAGGTTGATCGCTTCACCATCATTTTCCGACAGCGTATAGCCCAGCCCGTCCCAGCGGTAAGGCAGCGTTTTCGAAAACGTGTGGTCGTGTGCCTGCAGAACAAGATCCACCCGGTTCGATGCGAAAAGCGGCGCGAGCTTAAGAACGATATTCGTCGTCGAGTTCGCGGCTCCGTGATCGCCCGTAGTGTATGGTCCCCAATGAATACAGACAATCGACCAATACGTCGCACCGGAATCGCGCGCACACTTCAGATCCGCAGCCAGCCACGAACGCATCCGCTCGAAATGAACGCCCTGCGTCTCTTTAATATAAGGAACGGCCGCGATATGTACACGGGCGCAATCGAGCGACTGGCATCCAGGCGGCGTACCCGGTCTTCTTCGCACCCGTGTGAAACTGTCGTACAGCCAAAAATCATGGTTACCGGGCGCACTCACCCACGGTACCGACGGATAGTAGGCATTGGCGGTATCAGCCGTGACCGCCCATTCGATGGGGCGCGACACCGTTCCATGTACGAAGTTG
>JAEIGA010012804.1_pt1 | contig 12753 bp, 13 predicted proteins | sample 9270691 | NCBI WGS metagenome assembly JAEIGA01 (sample SAMN17057246, study PRJNA624740) | gut metagenome | biome: biome; isolation source: fecal sample | host: Bos grunniens | place: China: Xizang | collected 2019 | reverse complement strand
TATGATACCTACGGCTTCCCCCTTGACCTTACTAAGGATATTTTAGCTGAAAAAAATATGACGGTGGACGAGGAAACCTTCAATGAGCTCATGGAAAAGCAGAGACAGCTTGCCCGTTCCTCGAGAAAATCCGCCGATGCGGAAAGTTGGAAGAGCGACGGCATAAGCTTTGACGGCGTTGGCGCTACTTTATTTTTAGGCTATACCGAAAATGAGTGTACCTCTAAAATTCTTGACATTGTGACAAACGGCGAGCATACAGTAGCCGCAGGCGAGGGTGAAAAGGCAATTATCGTGCTTGATAAAACCGTTTTCTACGGCGAGGGCGGCGGTCAGGTAGGCGATACGGGCGTTATTAAAGCCGCTGATTTTGAGCTTAAGGTTACCGATACTAAGAAAACCCCCGGCGGGGTGTTCACCCACTTCGGTACGGTAGTGAAGGGAACAGCCGCAGTAGATGCCGAGGTTACTGCTGTTATTGATGATGAGCGCCGTGAGGCTATACGCCGCAACCACACCGCCGCACACCTCTTACAGGCGGGACTCCGTAAGGTTTTGGGCACCCATGTTGAGCAGGCGGGTCAGCTTGTAAATGAGAATACAGTCCGTTTTGACTTTACCCATTTCTCTGCTCTTACCCCTGAAGAAATTGCCTTAGTGGAAAGCTTTGTAAACGATGCTGTGCTTGCCGGTGTTACCGTAGAAAACAGCGAAATGCCCATTGATAAGGCAAGAAAGCTCGGCGCAATGGCTCTGTTCGGCGAAAAATACGGCGATGTTGTACGGGTTGTAAATGTTCCCGATAGGTCGATTGAGCTTTGCGGTGGTACGCATATTGACAATACCGCTAAAATTGGTCTTTTCAAAATTATTTCCGAAGCAAGCGTTGCGGCGGGAGTAAGAAGAATTGAGGCGGTTACAGGCTATAATGTTCTAAAGCTCATCGAGGATTATAAGCAGCTTGCAGCCGAAACGGCGGTGGCTTTAAAGGCAACCTCGGAAAAGGATATTGTCCGCAGAGCCGAACAGCTTACAAAGGAACTGCGTGACACCGAAAAGCTACTTGAAAAAGCCGAGGCTAAGATAGCATCCGGCAAGATTGACGGGCTTCTAAAGAACGCACAGGAAATTGGCGGACTTCGCATAGTTACAGGCGCTCTTGACGGTGCGGCTTCGGACGAGCTTAGAAAAACCGCCGATACTGTTAAGAATCAAAATGATGATGTAATTGCTGTTTTAGCTGCGGTTAATGACGGCAAGCTGACCTTCTGTGTTTCCTGCGGAAAAAATGCCGTTGCAAAGGGCGCTCACGCAGGAAATTTGGTGCGTGAGATAGCTAAAATAGCCGGCGGAAACGGCGGCGGCAAGCCCGACCTTGCAATGGCGGGCGGCAAGGATGTTTCTAAGGTGAATGAGGCTCTTGCGGCGGCAAATGCGCTTTTTGCCACACAGATAAGGGGATAAAAAAATGTCGGACTGTCTTTTTTGTAAAATAGTTGCGGGAGAAATTCCGAGCACAAAGGTTTATGAGGACGAGTATGTCTATGCATTTTGTGATATTGACCCTAAAGCTCCGTTTCATGCGATAGTGATTCCTAAAAAGCATATCGGCTCGGCTGATGAAATAAATGCGGAGAACAGCATAGAGATTGCAAAGGTTTTTGAGGCGATTGCAAAAATCGCAAAGCAGGAAAACCTCGAAAAAGGTTACCGTGTTGTCAACAACTGCGGCGAGGATGGGGGACAGACTGTTCACCATATCCATTTTCATCTGCTGGCACGCCGCAACCTTGCGTGGCCTCCCGGCTGATAAAGAGTATTATATATTAAAAGAGGTTGTTGGAAATGGCAGAATATTATACTTTAAAAATTGCGGGGCTTGAAAGAAAGCTTGAAAAATTTCCTGTAAATGATAAATTGGATATTGCCGCATTTATTATTTTCGGCGATGTTGAGCTTACCGTTGCTGGCTGTGCGGAACTGCTTAAAAAGCTTCCCGAGTTTGATGTTATACTTACTCCTGAGGCAAAAAGCATACCGATTGCCTACGAAATGGCAAGGCAGACGGGTAAGCCTTATGTAATAGCCCGCAAGGGAGTAAAGGTTTATATGCGCAATCCGCTCCATGTAAATGTCACTTCGATTACCACCAAAAATGAACAGCATTTGTTTCTCGGTGAAACAGAGGTTAATATGCTGAAAGGTAAGAGGGTGCTTATTATTGACGATGTTATAAGCACGGGTGAGTCACTTGCCGCAGTAAGAGAGCTTGTAAAGGAAGCGGGAGGCGAGGAAGCCGCCGCCTGTGCCTTTTTGGCAGAGGGCGACGCTGCAGATAGGAAGGATATTATCTTTCTTGAAAAGCTGCCGTTATTCTTTAAATAATTTCTAAAAATTAAGGGCTGTTTTTCGACAGCCCTTAATTTTTTTATTTTGTTTTTACTATAAAGGAAAAATCAATATATCCGTTGCCGAATGAGGTAAACACATCGCTTAAATCCGGTGAATAGGCAATGGTGGTGTTTTGAAAAGCGATTGGAATAATATTGTTTGATTTAAGGATATTGGTTTGAATTTCGGCTTCGCCTTGTCCTACTGCGGTAACATCGAAATTTGAAAGATATTCGTCGATATCCCCGCTGTCGGCTCGGACAGGGAAGACCGCCATATTAAGGGTTTGCTTTTTAAGCTCCCCGGTAAGCTTTTCGGCACTGTCTACCGCTTCAATATTAACAAAAGCCCCGAGATTGTTTTGCCAATGACCCACAATATCGGTTATAACAGGCTTTATAACCGAGTTATCGTAATAGTAAAGCTTTACGCCCGAGGGGAATTTTTTGCCTTCAAGCTTTAATATTTCTTTTGAAAATAGGGTTTTTGCGGCCTCAAGGTTATAAAGCGTCATTCCTGAAGACCCTGCGTCCGACTTTATGACCGATGGAAAAACCGAATCAGCGGGAGTGTATCCTGCTTTAAGGTCCCTTCCGTACACCTGATTGCCCACCAGCATAGCAAGCGATTTACGCATATCCGCGGAAAACTCGGAGCTTATTGTCAAAAACCAGCAGATATTTTCATAGTCGATGGTCTTTAATCCGTTTGCGTGGGCGTTGTCCTTAAGGGAAGAATCGATAAATGCAATGTCCACATTGCCACCCATAAGCCGTTCTATCGGGGTGTCGTCCTTATCCTTAGTGATGTAAACCGCTGAATTTTTAGCGGGAAAGGTGCCTGTATAAAAGCTGTTGGAGTAAAGCCTTATACCAAAGCGTTCCTTGTTCCATTTTGTAAGCTTATAGCTTCCGCAGGAAAGGGTGTGCTCGGCTGAGAGACCGTATTTTCCCGCAGATTCATTAAAGAACCTTTCATTGCAGGGCATAGCAACCGAGGTTGTAAGGGCTTCTTCAAAGCTTTCGTCCTCGTAAGAAAGCTTTATTATAAGCGTGGTACTGTCGGGAGCGGATACGCCGAGGGTTTCTGCGCTTTTTTTGCCTTCATATATTTCCTTTGCGTTTTTAATAGGAAAAAGGCGGGAAGCAAATGGTGCCCTTGTTTCGGGAGAGACCGCACGGCGGAATGCGAATACAAAATCATCAGCGGTAAGGGGTTCTTCATTGCTCCAAACAATATCTTCCCTTAATTTAAAGGTATATGTTAAATTGTTGTATTCAAAACTTTTTGAGGCTCCGCCCACAATAGCTCCGCTTTCGTTTTTACGCAAAAGCCCCTCAAAGATGTTGGCGACTATAGCAAGCTCCGAATCGGTAGAGGCGGTTTGTGGGTCTACGGTGCAGGGCTTTTCGGGTATTTCAAAATATATAATAGCGTCCTGATAGCTGTCTCCGCAGGCGGCAGAGAGAAGCACAGTAAGAATTGCAAGTATCAGGCATACCGCTTTTAAAATGCGTTTCATAGGTTTACCTCGCAAAATGAAATTACATATATTATACTATATTACTTTATTGTTTGCAATCTTTTATAAATTGGCAAAATATTTTCCGAAAATCATGTTAAAAATTTGTCGAAAAGGTCTTTTCAAAACGAGAATTATATGTTATACTACATATGTATATGTAGATTTTGGCATACTGCGAATTTTACGGCGGTCAAAATGCTATACAATTAATCGAAGGAGGATTCGGTTCATGCAAAAAAAGATCAGCAGCCTTCCCTTTAAGGGAACAGCTGAACAGGAACAGAAGCTGAGGGAAGTAATCGAAGAGAACAAGCATGATAAAAGCTTGTTAATGTCTGTTATGCAGCAGGCACAGGATATTTACGGTTATCTTCCGATGGAAGTACAGGAAATGATAGCCGAGGGTATGGATGTGCCCCTTGAAAAGGTTTACGGCGTATCTACCTTCTACGCACAGTTTTCACTTTCACCTAAGGGTGAGTACAACATTTCTGTATGCTTGGGTACTGCCTGCTATGTTAAGGGTTCAGGCGATATTTTCAACAAGCTCAGCGAAAAGTTGGGTATCGGTGCGGACGAATGTACGCCTGACGGAAGATATTCCCTTACCGCCTGCCGTTGCATAGGTGCCTGCGGTTTGGCTCCCGTACTTACCGTTAATGAAGAAGTTTACGGCAGACTTACCGTTGATGATGTAGACGGCATACTCGAAAAATACGGTAAATAAGCAAAGGCGAAAACCCGCCCTTTAAAATCGGGTTCGGATTTGTAGCTTTGCTTAAGTTTAATCTGTCCGAAAGGATAAATCTGTATGAAAATCAGTACCATTAAGGAATTGCTTGAAGCTAAGGTTGTCTGCTGTGAGGAGGGCTTGGGTAAGCATGTTTACTCCGCCTGCGGCAGCGATATGATGAGTGATGTGCTGGCATATGTTAAGGACCAGGCTGTGTTGCTTACCGGACTTGTCAATTCGCAGGTTATAAGAACCGCGGAAATGATGGATATGAACTGTATTGTTTTCGTTCGCTCTAAGATGCCTACTGCCGAAATGACAGAGCTTGCAAAGGAAAGCGGTATAGTTATTCTCGCGACAGATAAAAGAATGTACGAGGCTTGCGGACTGCTTTACAGCAACGGTCTCGTAGGCAACAGGGTTAAAAATGTCTGAAGCATTAAAATTCCGTTTTGATGTGGACGGGGACGATTTCACTTCGGCAGGAAAGGCGTCGGTTCAGGTCAAAAAGAATTTAAGGCAGTTGGGACTTTCTCCCGAAACAATACGCCGTGTTTCAATTGCGATGTATGAGGGTGAAATCAATATGGTTATTCATGCGGGCGGCGGTGTCGCCGAGGTTACCGTGACCGAAGACTGTGTTGAAATATTCCTAAGCGATAGGGGCCCGGGAATTAAGGATATAGAAGAGGCTATGCAGGAGGGATTTTCCACCGCATCCGACAATATCCGTTCCTTAGGCTTCGGTGCGGGAATGGGACTGCCCAATATGAAACGGTACACAGATTATATGGATATTAAATCCACCGTCGGTGCTGGGACCGACATAACCATGAGAGTTAATATTTAAAAAATATTATTTCGGCAGGTTTTCTTTATGAATACATACGAACATTCGGTTCATCTTGATGTCGAAAAATGCAGCGGCTGCACCACCTGCTTAAAGCACTGCCCCACCGAGGCTATCAGAATTAAGGATGGGCATGCGCAGATTAATCAGGAACGGTGCATAGACTGCGGCGAGTGTATACGGGTTTGTCCCCATAACGCCAAAAAGGCGGTGAGCGGCAGGCTTTCCGGTATGGACCGCTTTAAGTGGAAGATAGCACTTCCCGCACCCACCCTTTACGGCCAGTTTGATAATCTTGACGATGTGGATTATGTGCTGGACGGGCTTTTAAAAATCGGCTTTGACGATGTGTATGAGGTTTCTGCTGCTGCGGAGCTGGTAAGTGCCTACACAAGGCTTTACCTTAAAACCGAGGGTGTCAAAAAACCGGCGATAAGCTCGGCTTGCCCCGTGGTTATAAGGCTTATAGGTCTTCGCTTTCCGTCACTTACGGATAATATAATCCATATGCTCCCTCCGATGGAGGTTGCGGCATCTTTAGCCAGAGAAAAGGCGGAAAGAGAGCATCCCGAGCTTAAGCCCGAAGAGATAGGCGTTTGCTTTATTTCGCCCTGTCCCGCAAAATCAAGCTATGTTAAAAACGGCTTCGCAGGTTATAAAAGCAAAGTGGATGTTGTTGTCTCGATAAACGATATTTATTTTCAGCTTATCGCTAAAATGAGGCATGACAGCGATGTGGAAGCCCTTTCAAATTCGGGAGTTATCGGCATAGGCTGGGCGACCAGCGGCGGTGAGGCAATGGCGATTTTTAATGAGAATTACCTTGCGGCCGACGGGATTGATAATGTAATCCGTGTGCTCGATCAGGTGGAGAACGGAAATATTCCGCCCCTTGAATTTATCGAGCTTAACGCCTGCACCGGCGGCTGTGTCGGTGGGGTTATGACAATACAAAATCCCTTTATCGCAAAGGCAAGGCTTCAATCCCTGCGCCGTTATCTGCCCGTTTCGCAGAATTTCCTGTCAAAAGAGGAAAGTGGCTATATTCCCGACGGATATATCTTTAACGAGATACCCACCTACCACCCCATTTCAAGGCTTAGCGACAGTATGGCGGAATCTATGCGTATGATGTCGGATATTCAAAGGCTCAAAGACGAGCTGCCGGGCATTGACTGCGGCTCCTGCGGAGCACCTAATTGCAGAGCGCTTGCAGAGGATATTGTAAAGCATAACGCTAAGCTTGAAGATTGCCTCATAAGGCTTAAAAATGCAGAGAAGGACGGCGGTGAGCAAAGTGACGGTTGAGGCTTTAAAGGAACACGGATTTTCACCTGTCACACTACCGGAGCCTGAGCGTGAAATCACGGGAGTTTACATCGGTGACCTGTTAAGCTGGGTAATGGGCAGGGCAAATAGTGGGGACGCTTGGATTACTATAATGTCGAACATAAATGTGTTGGCAGTAGCAGCTTTAGCGGATACCGCCTGCATAATTGCAGCAGAGGGTGTCGAGATAACCGAGGATATAGCGAAATCGGCAACCAAGAAGGGGATTAACATTCTCTCTTTCTCGGGCAGTGCGTATGATGCAGCTGTACTGCTTTATGAATTGCTATGAAATACTATTACGATTTGCACCTTCATTCCTGTCTTTCCCCCTGCGGGGACGACGAGGCGACGCCTGACAGCATCGCCGGAATGGGGGAGTTAAACGGGCTTGATATTATGGCACTTACCGACCATAACACTGCAAAAAATTGTCCTGCTTTTTTTAAGGCGGCAAAAAGGCACGGAATAATACCTTTAGGCGGTATGGAGCTTACCACCGCAGAGGATATTCATATGGTTTGCCTTTTTGATATACTCGATAATGCCATGGCGTTTAGTGAATATATTGAAAGCAGAATAATACCTATTAAAAACCGTACCGATATTTTCGGAAATCAGCTTATTTGCGATGATGAGGATAATATAATAGGTACCGAGGAAAATCTGCTTTTAAATGCAACGACGGTTTCCCTTGACGAGGCACCAGAGCTTGTAAAAAGCTTTGGCGGGGTTTGTTTTCCGGCTCATATAGACCGCCAGGCAAACGGAATATTAGCTGTTTTGGGTGCTTTCCCCGAGAAGCCTTACTTTCCGGTTTGCGAGGTTCACGACAGCGAAAAGACGCACGAGTACGCCGAAGGATATCAAAAACGGATAGTTTCAAGCTCGGACGCACATTACCTTTGGGATATAAGGGAGAAGGATATGTTTTTTGAGCTTGATAGTGAAAGGGAAAATGCGGCCGAAGCAGTAATAAGTTACTTGCGGGGTGAAGTATGAAGGAATTATCCCTCAATATTCTTGATATTGCCGAAAATTCCGTTAAGGCGGGGGCTGCACTTACCGAGATTACGGTTGAGGAAACCGAGGAACGCTTGGTGCTTACCATAAAGGATGACGGTTGCGGTATGACCGAGGAAATTTTAAAATCGGTTACCGACCCCTTTTACACGACCAGAACCACCCGCAAGGTAGGAATGGGCATACCGCTTTTAAAGCTTGCTGCCGAGCAGACCGGGGGAAGGCTTCAAATCGACTCCCGCTGTGAAAAGGATTATCCCGAAAATCACGGTACGGCATTGAGAGCGGAATTTAATAAAAATCATATTGATATGACGCCGCTTGGCGATGTTATATCGAGTGTTTTAACACTCATACAGGGTCATCCTGATACCGATTTTCTGTTTAAGCATATATTTTCCGGTAAAACGGTTTTGCTTGATACAAGGGAGCTTAAAGCCGTTTTGGGGGAAGTCCCGCTTAACAGTTATGAGGTAATAAAATGGATAGAAGAATATCTAAAAGAACAATATTCTTTATGAAAGGAAGAAAATTATGAAGTCATTGGCTGAATTACAGGCAATAAAGGACAAAATGAAGGATAAGGTTATCCTTCGTGAAGGCGTAAACGGTATACGCGTAGTTGTCGGAATGGCAACCTGCGGTATCGCGGCAGGCGCACGTCCGATACTTGCCACACTTGTTGAGGAAGTAAACAAGGAGGGTCTTTCGGACAAGGTTACAGTCTCTCAGACAGGCTGTATAGGTCTTTGCCAGTTAGAGCCTATCGTTGAGGTTTTCGAGGCGGGCAAGGAAAAGGTCACTTATGTTAAGTTGACCTCCGAAAAGGCCAGACGTGTTGTTGAAGAGCATCTTAAGGGCGGCAAGGTTGTAAACGAATATACTGTTGCCGGTCATAAGGAATAAATGGAGGTAAAATTATGATTCGTGCACATGTATTGATTTGCGGCGGTACGGGTTGTACCTCTTCAGGAAGTCAGGACATTCAAAAGGCTTTTGCTGAGAATATTGAGTCCTTCGGACTTTCCGATGAGGTAAAGCTTGTACAGACCGGTTGTTTCGGTCTCTGCGCATTGGGCCCTGTTGTTATCGTTTATCCCGACGGTACATTTTACAGCAGAGTTACTCCCGAGGATGTTAAGGAAATCGTTGAGGAGCATCTCTTAAAGGGTAGAATTGTTGAACGCCTTGTTTATAACGATACAGGGGATGAAAAGGTAGAAGCCGCAAATGTAGCCTTGAGCGATACAGCGTTCTATAAATCACAGAACCGTGTAGTTTTGCGTAACTGCGGTGTCATCAACCCCGAAAATATCGATGAGTATATCGCTATGGACGGTTATGCCGCTCTTGGTAAGGTGCTTACCGAAATGACACCCGAGGATGTTATTAAGGTTGTTACCGATTCAGGCCTTCGCGGCAGAGGCGGCGGCGGCTTCCCCACGGGACGAAAGTGGGCGCTCTGTGCTCCTAATAAGGCAGACCAGAAGTATGTTGTATGTAATGCCGACGAGGGTGACCCGGGTGCGTTTATGGACCGTTCGGTGCTTGAGGGCGACCCCCACTCTGTAATTGAGGCTATGGCAATAGCCGGTTACGCTATCGGCGCTACGCAGGGCTTTGTTTATGTCCGTGCGGAGTATCCGATTGCGGTTAACCGTTTGCAGATGGCTATTGACCAGGCCCGTGAATACGGACTCTTAGGCAAGAATATCTTTGATTCAGGCTTTGACTTTGATTTACATATTCGACTGGGTGCAGGTGCCTTTGTTTGCGGTGAGGAAACCGCTCTTATGACCTCTATCGAGGGTAACCGAGGCGAGCCGAAGCCCCGTCCGCCCTATCCGGCAGTTAAGGGTCTTTTCGGTAAGCCTACCGTTGAAAACAATGTTGAAACCTTTGCAAACATTCCGCAGATTATTCTCCGCGGTGCAGATTGGTTTGCTTCAATGGGCACCGAGAAATCCAAGGGTACTAAGGTGTTCGCTTTGGGTGGAAACATCGAGCATACCGGCCTTGTTGAAATTCCGATGGGTACTACACTTCGCCATATTATTTATGACATCGGCGGTGGTATTCCGAACGGCAAGAAGTTTAAGGCGGCTCAAACTGGCGGTCCTTCAGGCGGATGTATTCCCGCAAACCTTATCGATACCGAGGTTGATTACGATAACTTAACCGCTATCGGCTGTATGATGGGCTCGGGCGGACTTATCGTAATGGATGAGGACACCTGTATGGTAGATATGGCTAAGTTCTTCCTTGAATTTACGGTTGACGAATCTTGCGGTAAGTGTACGCCCTGCCGTGTTGGTACAAGAAGACTTCTTGAGATGCTCGATAAAATCACAAAGGGCAACGGCACCTTAGAGGATATCGACAAGTTAGAGGAGCTTTGCCACTACATCAAGCAGAACTCTCTCTGCGGTCTCGGTCAGACTGCTCCTAACCCCGTGCTTGCAACACTTAAGTTCTTCCGTGAAGAGTATGTTGCTCATGTTAAGGATAAGGTATGTCCCGCAGGCGTATGTAAGGACCTCGTTTCTTACACAATTGAAGCCGATAAGTGTAAGGGCTGTACAAAGTGCGCCCGTAACTGTCCTGTGGGCGCTATTACCGGTACTATCAAGAATCTGCATGAAATCAATCAAACCGCTTGTATTAAGTGCGGTGCTTGTATTTCCAACTGTCCGTTCGGCGCGATTGTTAAAAAGTAAGAAAGGAGCCTGATATAAATGGAAATGTTAAATGTTAAAATAAACGGTATTTCTGTAAGCGTGCCTAAGGGCTCTACTATTTTAGACGCCGCGCGTTTAGCGGGAATTGAAATTCCCACATTGTGCTTTATGAAGGAAAAGAACGAGATCGGCGCTTGCCGTATCTGCGTTGTTGAGGCTAACGAGGGCAGAGGCTTTAGGATTGTTACCGCCTGCGTTTACCCCGTAACAGAGGGTATGGAGGTACTCACTAATACCGAGAAAATTCAAAAGGCAAGAAAAACTACCCTTGAGCTTATTCTTTCGACCCACGAAAAGAAGTGCCTTTCCTGCGTTCGTTCCACCAACTGCGAGCTTCAGAAGCTCTGCCATGACTACGGCGTAGACGAATCGTCCTTCGAGGGCTTTAAGCCTGTTTACGAGCTTGACGAGTCTACTCCTCACCTTGTAAGGGATAACAATAAGTGCGTGCTTTGCCGTCGCTGTGTTGCCGCTTGTAATGAGCAGTATGTAAGCGTTATCGGCGCTAACAACAGAGGTATTGATACTTCTATCGGCACCCCCTTTGAGGTTGGCCTATCTAATGTTCCTTGTATTTCCTGCGGTCAGTGTACCGTTGTTTGCCCGACAGGCGCTTTAACCGAAAAGGACGATACTGATAAGATTTGGGAGGCTCTTGCCGACCCGACAAAGTATGTTGTGGTTCAGACCGCACCCTCTGTAAGAGCGACCTTGGGCGAGTGCTTCGGTATGCCGGTTGGCTCTAATGTTGAGGGCAAAATGGTTGCCGCTCTTCACAGACTCGGCTTTGACAAGGTGTTTGATACAAACTTCGCAGCCGACCTCACAATAGTTGAAGAAGCGAATGAGCTTGTTGAGCGCATCAAAAATGGCGGAACTCTGCCGATGATTACCTCTTGCTCACCCGGTTGGGTTAAGTTCTGCGAGTTCTACTATCCCGATATGCTTAAACATCTTTCTACCTGCAAATCTCCCCAGCAGATGGCAGGTGCGGTAATTAAGACGTATTATGCCGAGAAAATGGGAATCGACCCCAAGGATATCGTTTCTGTTTCGGTTATGCCTTGTACCGCTAAGAAGTTTGAGATTGGTAGAGCAGACCAGAGTGCTGCGGGAGTCCCCGATGTTGATATCGCTATCACCACCCGTGAGCTTTCCCGTATGATTATGCGTGCGGGTATGCACTTCGATTGGTTACCCGATGAAGAGTTTGATAACCCCCTCGGCGAGGATACCGGCGCTGCTGTAATCTTCGGTGCTACCGGCGGTGTTATGGAGGCGGCGCTCAGAACCGCTAACGACTGGCTTACAGGTAAGGACAACACCGATGTTGACTTCACCGCTGTCCGCGGAACTCAGGGCCTTAAAGAGGCTACCGTAAATATTAACGGCAGCGACATTAAGGTAGCTGTAGCTTCGGGTGCAGGTGCCGCTAAGTATGTAATGGATACTATGAAGAATGGTAATCCCAACGGCTGGACCTTTGTTGAGATAATGGGTTGCCCCGGCGGTTGTGTAAACGGCGGCGGTCAGCCGATTCAGCCCCAGTATGTAAGGGATATGGTTGACCTAAAGGCTGAGCGTGCTAAGGCCCTTTATGATCAGGACGCTTCAATGCCGATTAGAAAGTCTCACGAATCACCCGTTATAAAGACCCTTTACAGTGAGTGGTATGACGGTTTCGGCGGCCACAAGGCACATCACGATTTACACACATCCTATGTTCCCCGCAAAAAGTATTCTAAGTAAATAGGTATAAAAACGGGAGTTAAGGTTACAACAGCCTTAACTCCCGTTTTTGGTATAATTTTTTATATTCTTTTTAAGTGTGTATTTTGCACAGTATCATCAATTTTATTATAAAAGCAAAGGACACCCACCAAAACGGCAAATGTCCTAAAAACCCTTATTTTATGCGATTTTTCGCTTATTTGAAGTATCTGTTTAAAAGTCCTTCAAATGCCTTGCCGTGGCGAGCCTCGTCACGAGCCATCTCGTGAACGGTGTCGTGAATAGCATCGAGGTTAAGTTCCTTAGCAAGTTTAGCGAGCTCGGTTTTGCCGAGGGTAGCGCCGTTCTCAGCGTCAACACGCATCTCACGGTTCTTCTTGGTGCTGTCGGTTACAACCTCGCCCAGCATCTCTGCAAACTTAGCGGCGTGTTC
>JAEIGA010012803.1_pt1 | contig 12753 bp, 10 predicted proteins | sample 9270691 | NCBI WGS metagenome assembly JAEIGA01 (sample SAMN17057246, study PRJNA624740) | gut metagenome | biome: biome; isolation source: fecal sample | host: Bos grunniens | place: China: Xizang | collected 2019 | reverse complement strand
TTCAACGCCACAAGATTACATATCGTATATCCTTGATTTACATTGATATGATTTTTATATAAAGACAAAATTGTGTAATCGGTATGTTTTAGATTATGTATCAAAGTGTCGCCAATTCCGACTGCGTTATATGGAACCGTCTCCGGATATTTCTTCCCGACTTCTTTCTTGCCTTCTGTTAATTTTATCTTTCTTTTTTTCAACTCTTTGACGATTCTCTTCGGCGCATTCGGCGCGTAAATGAGTCCATCTTCTGCTTGAAAGAAGAAAATGTCGGGATGAGCAGATATTGATTTGTACGTTATTTCCGTAGGATTTAAAAACAAGACGTCACCGAGTTTCTTGAGATTTTTCTTCGCTTCCTCTGGCATTCTCGAATCTGCGATTATCGTAGGAAGTTCTTCTTTTGAAGTAATAGTAAAATCAAATTGATTCCGCATCTCTGCGTCTCTGTGACTTTGCGACTTAAATTCAACACTATTAAAACTTTCTAACAATAATTTCTTGTTTTCACTCTTCCATCCAATAGCGTGATTTATCTGCGACTCTGGAACATTGATAATAATGTCAGTCTGCGTTTGTGTCTGAGTCAGAGTCTGCGTCAATTTCTCTTTCCAGATATTACTGAAAACCATCTCGGCAAAGTTTTTATGGTAAGGCCCGGCAACGTATGCCTCGCTATCCAATTCATCCGATGCATGAAGTCCGATTCTCAAGACTTTAACATCATTTTCAATGAAATATGTATATAATTTTGAAGAACGTCTGACAGCTTCTTCAATAGAAAGTGCCTGATAATCTCCAGACAGATACATCGCTGCTAACTCAGTGTCTTTTACTACGATACAAGGATATATGCGAGTTTCTTTCGCACCGAGGTTTACGATATCTTTTGCTGTCTGAAAATCCTGGTGCTCGGTGCTTGAAGGAAGTCCTATCATCATTTGTAATCCTAGTGTAATTCCTTCTGAGAGAATTATTTGTGATGCTTCAACGATGTCGTTATAAGAATGTCCGCGTTTGCAAAGTTTCAAGACTTCATCATTGGTGCTTTGTGCTCCGAGTTCGATGTTGCACATTCCGTAACGCTTGATTTCTTGTACGCGTTGCAAGGATATGTAATCGGGACGCGTACTGCAACGGATTCCGTCAATAAGTCCTTTGTCGAGGTAAGGTTGCACAGCTTCGAGATAATCATTTTGCATACCGATTGGCAGTCCAGTGAAATTACCTCCGAAAAATGCCACTTCAACAAAACGCTTTTTTTCTTTGAAGGAAGTTAAATGATTGTCTATTATCGCTTTAACGTCGTTAGGTTTGACAATGTCATTCAGCCCCGTAATGCTGAACTGATTACAATAGACGCAGCGATAAGGGCAGGCAAGTTCTGGTAAAAAAATCGGTATGTTGTAATGTTTTATCATACTGCAAAAATCATAAAAATTTCATTCCAAAAATATTTCTTTTTTCAATTTAATACGATAATAATCGGATATTCGTTTTATTTGCATAAATGTTAAAATAACGTACCATTTCTTAATTTTTTTTGTGAAAATTAGAGTGTTAACCTAACGTCAAAATTATTATATTTGCAAAAATCAATTTAATTTAAAAAATACTATGAAATTACAAATCAAAAACTTTATTCTTGTCGCTGTGTTGACTCTTGTAACTATTGGAGGAACAACAAGTTGTAGCAGTAAAAAGAAATTGGCTAAGAAAGAATACGAAGCAAAAGTAGAACAAGCAAAAGCAGATTTGAACGCTATTATTGAAGGCACTACAGAATGGACTTTGGAAGAACAAAAAGCTAGAGTTGATGAAATAGAAAAAATGAATCTTCAAAATGAAGAAGTGAACGCATTAATTGTAAAAGCAAAAGAGGTGATTGCACGAGAAGAAGCTGAAGCTGCGCGCCTTGCTGAAGAAGAACGTTTGCGTGAACTTGAAGAACAGAATAAAAATAAAGCTAAACCACAGACCTCATTGTCAGATTATTTCGCTATCATCGCAGCTGCTCCTAACGCAGAAATCGCTAATGAGAAAATCGCAGAGGCCTTGAAATTGTTCGCTTCTCCAGACGTTCCTGTTTTGATTATCATTTATAATGTTGGCGATATTATTGATTATGATGCTCCTACAACAGCAGAAAGATACCTTAACTACATAAAGGATCAAAAGAAAGTAGCTGTTAGCGTTAATAATATCAAGTATGATGATAACAACAAAATCACTGAGTTAGAATTAATTAAAAATTGATAGACATGAAAAAGATATTATTGACTTTGTTATTTGGAATATTCGTATTCGGAAATGCTATAGTTGCTCAAGAATTAAGTTATGAACGTAAGCAAGCTGTTGATAGCCTTGCACTTGAAAAAGTTCGTGACTTGAGTAAATATGTTAAAATCGTAGGTTCTAAGGAAACGCCTTGGAGCGAAGCCAATAGAGTTATCGACCGTGCTGAAGAACTTTTCGCACCTGATGCAGAAATCGGCGTCTCTTCTTTGTCTTCAAATGAAGTTAAATATTACAAAGTTCGTCAATACCTCGAAAGATTAATGCGTCTCAACTACGACCGCGTTGAAATAGATTGGTACAAAATAGAGTATGTAAGTGATTTACAACGTCAACCTGATGGTACTTATGTTGGAGTTATCACTGTGTTCCAGACATTTAAGGGATTCGATAAAGAAGGTCGTCTCATTTATCAAGACACAACTAAAAAAGATATCACAGTCTATGTGAAACGCAAGGAAACTCAAATCGGTGGACGTCTCATCGGTTTCTGGGATGTGTTGCTCGGTGATATGAGAGTTAAAGAAACTTCACTTAAATAATGTCAATAGACTTAGACGTGTCAATGATTCTTGAAATAAACACTCATTGATGCGTCTTAATTAAGTTTTTCAAAATATTGTAATGAGAAAATATTTCTTCATCTGGACCTTTATTATTTTAGGTCTTGTAGTTAAGACATCTGATGCTCAGGTATATACTAATCTCGGTGATGTGCAAACCGATGAGAGAGCTTTCTATACAATGACAAAGCAAATGAGTCAGTTTATGAGTCGCTTCAATTATGAAGAAGACCAATATGGCACAAAAATTAACCCTGATTCAGCAGATTATCGCGATAGAATGAAACGCAAAAATGTCTTGCCTCTCTTGTTTGATATGGAAAATCCTAGAACTAACGGCTCTTTGCGTGACTTCTTCATCGCTGACCTTACAGAAACAAACTCGAACTATTTTGAATTTCTAGGCGGGAAATGGTACTCAGAAGTGTCTGCAACATTCAAAATGAATGGCGAAAAAGTGGATATCAGCATGATTTTCACTATAGAAAAAGAAAACCTTGGATCTAAATGGGTGCTGACAAATGTATATTTCTCTGACTTTAGCAAATTGTTCCCAAAAGGTGATATCGCAGAACAACAAAAACATTTCTTGCATCCGATGAGTCACGAACTGGACTTCATGAATATTCATAAAGTCTTTAAAACACCAGAATGTATTGAATATTACGCATCTAATTCATATTCCCCTGATTATCTTTCAATATTCTTTTATGAAGTGAAAAAAGGTAACTTGGTGTTCGAAAAAATCAATAGCGAGAAATTTCATGTCTTCCAAATAGATAATTGGTATTTTGAAGTGTCGTGGTTTAATAGAGAAGGTCTTAATACTGGTTGGCTCATTTCTAATCTTATCTTCTTGAAAGATGATGAAAAAGAGGAACTTCTGAAATTTTATCAACCAAATATCAATAAACAACAATGAAAAAATTATTAATATTTTCAATATTATTATTTTCTTCAGCCTTCTTGAATGCTCAGGTGTCTTTGTCTGATAAAGATATTAAAGAGTATGAGTCTCAAGTACATCAGATGGTTAGATACCTTCAAGAGACTCTTAATTTTATTGGAGACCCAGATAATTATGCTCAAGAAAAAGACATTATTTTTAAAGAAAGCTATAGCAAAGTATTTAGAGATGAATATGTTCAAGTGGAAGACGATCTTGATGAAAATAGAGGAACAACAATAAATAAAGACGTTCAAGCTTATCTAAAAGATATTGATTTCTTCTTTGATGATGTTGAATTTAACTTTGATATACAGAATGTTACACCTCAAATAAATGAATTTGGTGAGACATTCTTTAAGGTGGAAATGGTTAGAACAATCGTAGGTAATACTATAACTGGTGATTCCGTAAATAATTCAAGAAACCGTTTCCTCGAAATAAATCTTGATAGCTATAAAAAAGAACTTAAGATAGTTAGTTTCTATACAACTAAACCAAATGCTAAAGAGGAACTTTACAATTGGTGGAACTCAATGAATATCGCATGGAAAAATTATCTTGCTAAAGATATCTTGATTTATAATGACGTGGAAATGAGCAGGATAAATAAGATTTTAACAGATGGTTATACTGTCTTAGTTAAAAAAGATTTTCTCTTGCAGGATTCTTTTATGATTGTTGAAAATGATACAATGTCGATGGATCGTATCGATGAATTGTATGGCCATAAACCTGATACTGTCATTTATATTGATGACGTAGTGTCACGTTGGGTTGAAGATACTGTAAAGGCATCATTGTCACCTATTTATGATGCACTTCAACAAATAACCAAGACGGTCGAACTTAATGTCGCCGATGATGAAAATATCACAAGTCTGGAGCCTTTGTCTGAACTTTCAGAATTACGTTCGCTTAATTGCTCGGGCACTAAAGTGTCGGATATCAATCCAATCCGTAACTTAAATAAAATTAAGGAATTAAATATTAGTGGAACGAATGTTACTGATATTTCAAACTTAAAATATGCTAATGTCGTTCAGGATTTTAAAGCTGATAATATACAAATAAGCGATATATCTGTAGTGTCGTTCTTTAAAGATTTGAATAGTCTTTCTTTGGCTAATACTAATGTGAATGATATTACTCCTGTGTCAAAATGTGTTAACTTAACAACTCTTAACTTGTCAGGAACACAAATTACAGATTTATCTCCTTTGACTAACTTGTTGAAATTGTACGATTTAGATATTGCTAATACATTGGTGACAAATATATCTCCATTACAAGGCCTTGTAAATCTGCATTTTTTGAATGTTGAGGGAACTAAAATAACAGACTTGTCACCATTGAATAGTTTAGACAGACTTAATGAAATTAATTTCTCAAATACACAGGTCTCAGATTTGATGCCATTGGATAATATGTCCCGATTAACTAAGGTTTATTGTGATAACTCATTGGTTGATAAGGGAATAGCTGATAACTTTATGGGCTCTAATCCAAATGTTCTTGTTATTTATGAGACTAAGGCTTTAGAATTATGGTGGAATGCTCTACCTTCTTTCTGGAAAGATTTGCTGACAGATCAAGCAATGACAAGCAAGAAGCCTACAAAAGAGGAATTACATTCTATTATTAACATAAAAAATCTTAAGATAAATCATTTCATTCAAGATGCGGAGCCAATTAGTCGCTTGACAAACATAGAGTTCCTTGATATGTCAGATTCTAAAATTGATGATTTGTCACCGCTTTATGGATTGCATAATCTTAAGTCATTAAATGTTAAAAATACTGCTGTTTCTGATTTGTCATCTTTGTCTAATCTTAAAAACTTAAAAGATCTTAACATAGAAAATACAGCCGTCAAATCATTGAAACCACTTCATGAGCTTTCTAATTTATCGAAAATATATGCTGATGGAAGTAAAATAAATAGAGATGAGGTTATCGGTCTAAAGAGAAAACAAAGACAGGTAACGGCTGTGTATCAAACAGATGAGCTTAGATTGTGGTGGGGAAACCTTGATTTGGCATGGCGTGAGATTTTTAATAATCATCTTTTGTGTAATTCAAATCCTACAGCAGAACAATTACAGTCTATCGTTGATATTGAGGAAGTTATAGTTGATCCAAGCAATGTTGTATATAGTTTGGAACCATTAAGACAAATGGCATTCTTGACCAAGTTAATACTTAATAACAATCAGATTCAAGATCTTACACCATTAAATGATAAAGAATTTTTAGAAATATTGTCGGTAAGCGGTAATCCTGTTGATAATATTGCGCCATTGGCAAACTCTCATTCATTGAAGAACTTAAATATTGAAAATACACCTGTTTCCGATTTGACACCTATTGCTTTATTGAAAAACATAAAAGTTCTTAACATAGGCGGTACATCTGTAAGAAATCTTAAACCTATTGCGGAATATAAGGTGTTAGAAGATCTGTCAATCGTCAATACTTTTGTAAAAAGCGTTGCGCCATTGGAAAATTTATCTTCTTTGAAACATCTTAAAGCTTATAAAACGAAGATCAAGAGTAAGCATATTGAATTCTTGAAACAGAAGTTCCCAGATTTGAATGTGATTTATTATTAATCGATAATCCAATCTCCAATAATTTGATTTGCAAGTTGTTGGAGATTTTTTTTGGAGAAAGTGCTATCGTAATAATTTAAGGAATGACGTCTTTCCAGCTTACTTGTGTAGTTTGATAATCTGTATGTTTTATGCATGCTCGTACCTTTAATCCATTCGTAATGTGTGATTGTCGGTACTATTCCAGCATTTTCAATATATACAGAATCATTGTCATAAGCGACTGTTATCTTTGCCATTCCGCCAAGAACTCTTGGAGCTGCTAATTGTCCAGAGGTGTAATTGCCTAAAGAATAATAACATAGAGCTTTGTTGCCGTTGTCACATTCAATCCATTCGATGCTTTGTAAAACATGAGAGTGTGTCCCGATTATTAAATCAGCTCCGTTTTCTGTCATCAGTTTCGCTAATTGACGTTGGTTTTTATTTGGATTATAAACATATTCTTCGCCCCAATGCGGAAAGACTATTGTGAAGTCAGCTAGCTGTTCTGCTTTGCGTAAGTCGTTTATAATTAAGGCTGTATCAATTAAGTTAACTAAATAAGACTTGTCTTTGGGAACAATGTGGCCATTTAAACCATAAGTGTAATTTAAAAGAGCAAACTTGATTCCATTTTTTTCAATAATTTTTACAGTTTCTCTTTCATCCTGATTTTCGTTAATGCCTAAACATGTGATTTCTCTATGCTTCTTCCAATATTCTATACAATTGTGAACTCCTTGAACTCCAATGTCTAAAGTATGATTTGAAGCATGAAGAACAACATCGAAACCAGCTTCGATAATAGCGTCACCGAGTTCAAAAGGAGAATTGAAATTTGGATAACCGTCATAAGGACGAAAACTGCCACCAAGAATTGTTTCCTGATTTATTATAGCAATATCGGCTTCTTGAAAATCATTCTTCATGACCTCAAAAAGCCGATTGAAATTGTATGTGCTGTCGTTAATTCTGCCTGATTTTAATACCGAGTTGTGAATCAAGTTATCTCCAACAGCAACTATCGTAACAACATTATTATTAATTTGCTTATTATCAAGATGTTTTATATTGTTATTGTCAGGATGTACTAATCCAAAACTTAGTATTAATAATAATGTTTTTATCATATTAAATAATGTTTAGATATTAATCGTCGTAAGAGATAAGTTTACCCTTGCTGTTAAATTCAATTTCTAATGTATCGTTAAGTTCGATTTTTATACGATTGAATTCTCTTTCTATGTCAGTGATACACATATCATTATGATATGCTTCTACATAATTTGTGATTTCTGTTAGGATGAAACCTGTAGGAATACATTTTTGTTTGCTGCTGACGTTAGTCCAATCGCCTTTTGCGTTAAATTCGATTTCGGTGCCGTCTTCGAAACGAACTTTATAGTCGATGTCGGCAAATTCTCTGTCGCTGAAGACGTATTGAACTTTATAGTCTTGAAAATAAGTTTTAACAAATTCTTGTGCTGTTGCAGGAAGTTGTCCAAGTTTTGTCATGCCGTTTTGAGCGAATGCGCTTGCACTCAAAAAGATAGCTAATACTAATGTTAGGATGTTTTTTTTCATTGTTAATAGATTTTAAGTTAGTATTAATTAGTTTTATTTTCTTATAAAGTAGTTTGTCTTATTTTGCTTTTACAAAAATATTGTATTTATAGGTTTTGAGCAAATAAATAATATCGATAATAATATTGATATTGTCGATATTGGTAAAACAATTCTAAATCTTATTTGTTCAAATTAATAACGATTTTTTGTAAAATTATTTTACCCAGATTATATGTTTATTGTTTTCTTTCCAAAAATCATTGGTTTTCTGAATGTTATTGCTAAATCCTAGTAAGAAACCTCCACCTCCAGCGCCGCATAACTTCACTTGAAAACCATCTTTGTTAATATTTGTTAAGAAATAATTCCTTGTTTCTGCTGGAATTGTGTGTGATAATAATTCCAATTGTAGTTTTGAAAGCTGTGATAAGTGATTGAAAAAATCGTTGTTTTTTTTCTCAATCAGAGATTTTATGCATTTACTTACAATAGGAACATATTCATTATCAAACTTATCGAGATAAGCATTATCTTTTCTTAATTCCTTGAAATGCTCCACGAGAGGTGCTGTAGGGCTTTTTATCTTTGTGTCAATCAAGAAGATGTGAATGTCATCGGAGATGAAGTTATCGTTTAATATTGACATCGACTGTTGACAGTTGACTGTTGGCTGTTGTCTTAAAATAAAAGGTTTTCCTAAATAACATTGCAAGGGATCCATTCCAGAGCTGCTGCCATGAAAAAAGCTTTCCATTTTAGCAAGGAATTCTTTCAATTTAGGAATCTCGTTAATTTCTATTAACTTATAACGGTCGTAAATGGCGGCGACCAAGGCTCCTGAGCTGCCTACGCCATAACCGAGGGGAATATTCGAGTCGAAGTATAAACCAGCATCGAGTTCCATACCGAATCTCCTTAAATCGAGAATTCTAAAACCTTCATTATCACAGAGATAATCGTAAAACTTACGGATGCTTGCGTTTGATTCGAAGCCTCTTTCTGACGGACGATTGATGACGGAACTCCATTCGCCAAAAGCTGAATAATATGGAGTTAACAAAGCTTCAGAACCGAATATCATCGAATATTCACCAAATAATATAAGCTTGCCGTTGTATCTTTTCATTTTTTTAGAATGCCTAAGCTTCTGAGTGTCTAAGTTGTGTCGTCTTAGCATCTTAGTAACTCAACAACTTAAAACCTTATCGTTAATGTATTTATTTTCAAAACAATATTTTTTAAGCACATCTTCAATGAATTTATGCACTTGTTCTGCACATGAATCTGGGTAGAGAAGATGTACGTTGGGACCTGCGTCTAAAGTGTAACATATTGGAAGACAAGTCTCTTTCCTGAATTCTAAAATTTTATTAATAATATTTATTGTATTAGGTTCTTTGAGTGTATATGATGGCGTAGAAGTCGCCATCAAATCGTGAAGTTGATTTGCTTCTTCTTCAGCAATTCTTATAAATCCTTCTAAATCACCTTGTTTTAATATTGTTAATAAATCTTCAGTGTTTTTTCTTGCTGTCGCATAACGCATCTCCGCCATAGGATGAGTCTCCATTAGTGAGTGTCCAGCGCGACTAGAGACGCTTTTTTCTTTTGAGCTAACAATCAAAATAGTGTCGTTATAAGTCTTGAAAACAGGGTGTATCATATCTCCGATTGGAATGGCGTATTCGTCGGAACTATTTGGTAATGATGGTGTTTCTCCCCATAATGTCATTATAGGATAGACAGAACGCGCCGCACTTCCAGATGCAAGTCTTGACAAAAACGATGCTTCTTGTAAGTCGATCTCCTTATCTTTATATTTTATTGCTAATAAACACATAATCAATGCGCTCATTGATGACGCACTCGATGCTATGCCAGAAGAATGCGGAAATGAATTGTAACTTTCAATCTTGAGGTCAAGACCTTTTAAGAACGTGAAATATTGCTCGTTGGCATTAAGAAATTTCTCAATCTTATTCTTAAAGGCTGGATTTTCTTTCCCTTCAAAATAAAAATCCATTGTTGTTGTGCCGAGATTATTTTCTTTATACGTTACTTTTGTCTCTGTAAAGCAATTACTTAAGGTAAAACTTATCGAAGGGTTGTTAGGAAGCTGATTTCCATGTTTTCCCCAATATTTCACTATTGCGATGTTAGATGGACTGCGTTTTGTTATTTGGTTGTTATTCATTTTGCTATGAGTTGTGAGCTTTGAGAAATGAGCTGTGGTTGGAAGTTTGCTCACAGCTCATGGCTCGTTGCTCGATGCTATAATACTATATCATTATATTTAAAAACAATGTTAAGGTCTTTACTGTCAAAATATTTTTTAACTTTTTGTTCGTCCCATTCGGTTGCTACCAAGAAAAAGTCGCCTCCCCAGGCCCCGAGTGATTTTATCTCACCTTCAAAATCGTTAAAATATTTTTTGAGGCGTTTTTGTTCCAGACATTTTGCCGTGATTTCTTCGTGAATCTTAATGAAGTAACAGAAGTCTCTAAGTGTTTGTATATCAGGCAATATTCTGCTTATTTCGCTGATAGATTTTATCTCTTTTTCGAAATTGTTTTCCTTATTTAAAAATGCTTTTATTTCTCTGGCGGAATTTTGTTTGTGACCGTGATAAACGAAGTAGAGATTGTCTTTGAAAGCAGGATTAAAATTAGCTTTTTCGATGTTTTGGCTGATGGCTTGAGGATCGTCGGTCATCACTTTGAAGAAAATCGGATGGTTGGATTTTGCGCAAGCGATGTCGTATCCAGAGCCTTTGAAAGTCTGGTCTAAAAGTTTATATGGATTTATCTCGGCCCATTCTGCTATATTATTAATTAATGTAGAACTGCTGCCGAGTCCCCACTGCGGGTCAAAATCCAGGTGTGTGCGAAACCTGAAGTCGTGAGATTCTGTGAAAATATTTCCGTTCAAATCCTTGGCCTTCGACAAAATATCTGACAGACGCTCAGCCTTTTCCTTGTCGTCGGTATTCTTTACACTAAAATCGCTTTTGTCTAAAACAGCAGAAAACCAATGTGTCTGACTGTTGACCGTTGACCGTTGACCATTGACCGTTGACTGTTGACCATTGTCTGTTGACTTATAAAAAGCGTCCCAATAGATAAGACCTTCGTTGCTGTCTAATATCTCAGTCTCCAGACTTTGACCTTTCTTCAAAGGCAACGCCAACGCTGTCGCTCCTTTCAAAACGAGATATTCTCCCGTTAACAAAAACTTGCCATTCGATTTAAAAACCATAGTTTTTTTTTAATTCATAATTCATAATTCACAATTCATAATAATCATTTTGCATTATGCATTATGAATTATGCATTGTATTAAGGAATTTCTCAACTTCAGAATATGAAACGGTTTTATCTTTGAAATATTCTGTCGCCAACGTCTTTTCATTTTCTGTCGCTCCGAGTTGGTTGAGGATATTCGCGAGGTGCATTTTCATGTGACCTTGTTGTATTCCTTTGGTTGTTAATGATTTGACGGCAGCGTAATTATTTGCAAGTCCCATCGTTGCTGCAATCATCATCAGTTGTTTCGCCGAAGGATTGCCCATCAGTTCGAGCGATTTCTTTGCCAATGGATGTAATGAGGTGAGGCCGCCGACGGTGCCGAGTGCCAAAGGTACTTCAAGTGTAAATCTGAATATATCGTTTTGAATATCAACATAAGAGAGACTTGCGTAATGGCCGTTTCTTGCTGCGTAGGCATGACCTGCTGCTTCCACGGCGCGGAAGTCGTTGCCAGTTGCGATGACAACCGCGTCGATACCGTTATATATTCCTTTGTTGTGTGTCGTGGCGCGATATTCGTCGATATGTGCGATGTCGACGGCTTTCTTGAATTTAGCCGCGAAAGCCTTGCCGTCGAGTTGTTCGTAAACGCCGTTGAGTTCGTCGGTGTGACATTCAACCCAGACTTTCACCTTGCATTCTGGAGTGTAGTTCGACAAGATGCACATCACAACTTCAACAGCTCTTTCTTCTTCTTTTAGGTTTTCTTGATGTGAGAAAAATTCTTGCAGACTGCGTCCGAAGCTTTCCAATATCGAGTTGATGAAGTTGGCTCCCATGGAGTCGCAGGTGTTGAAAGTGACGCGAAGCTGATAATAGTTTTCGATTTTATCGGTGAAGTCGATGAGTTCGATGTCGAGGATGCCTCCGCCGCGTTTCTCCATTTTCTCGGTGATGGAAGCGGTGTTACGTAAAAGTTCAGCTTTTATCTCAGGCATGAGGTTTACCAGCGTCTCTTTCTTTCCTTTCCAGCAGAAATGCACTTGCCCGACTTTCTTCACGTCGATGATTTCAGCGTGGAAGCCGCCACGTTCGCCCCAGAACTTGGCTGCGGCAGAAGCGGCTGCAACAACAGAACTCTCTTCAATAACCATAGGAACGATATATGTCTCGCCATTGATAATCACATTTGGAGAAACACCGTAAGGAATATGAAAATTCGAAATGGTGTTTTCGCTGAACTCGTCAAATTGTTTCTGATGCTCCTCGTCACGATGCCAGAAGCTTTTCAATAAACTAATAAATTCACTAGGATTCTCGACAAATTCCGCAACAGCTTTCAATTTGTCTTCTTTGATAAGCTTTGAAAATCCCTTTTTAATAATCTCTCTTTTTTTCATAACGTTTTTTAGCTTTGAGCAATGGACTTTGAGCAGTGAGCAATGTTATAATGTATAATGAAGAATTTTCAACCTTCAATTGCTCGTGGCTCATAGCTCACAGCAAAAATAATAAAATATTACCTTAAAAGTTACATTTTT
>JAEIGA010012802.1_pt1 | contig 12754 bp, 11 predicted proteins | sample 9270691 | NCBI WGS metagenome assembly JAEIGA01 (sample SAMN17057246, study PRJNA624740) | gut metagenome | biome: biome; isolation source: fecal sample | host: Bos grunniens | place: China: Xizang | collected 2019 | reverse complement strand
AGGTACACCTTTGAGTTCATATTCAGCAAACTAGAATCCAGGAGTAGCTTTGTCGCTTGCATCCACTTGTACGCGGATACCAAGTTTCTTTAACTCGTCTGCCAAAGGATTGAGTTTCGCCATCAATTCATCCAATTGCTCTTGTTTCTTGAAGATAGGCACGATAACCACTTGAGTTGGAGCAAGATTAGGAGGAAGAACGAGACCGTTATCATCAGAGTGAGTCATGATAAGTGCACCCATGAGGCGAGTAGAAACACCCCAAGAAGTAGCCCAAACATATTCGTATTTATTCTCGTTGGTAAGGAATTGTACGTCGAATGATTTAGCGAAGTTTTGCCCCAAGAAGTGGCTAGTACCAGCTTGCAGGGCTTTACCATCTTGCATCATTGCCTCAATAGAATAGGTATTTAGCGCCCCTGCGAAACGCTCGTTTGGTGATTTCACGCCCTTCACAACAGGGATAGCCATTACTTTCTCTGCAAAGTCAGCATATACATCGAGCATGGTGGCTGCGTAGTTTTCTGCTTCCTCTTTGGTAGCGTGAGCCGTATGTCCTTCTTGCCAAAGGAACTCAGCAGTACGTAAGAAAAGACGAGTACGCATCTCCCAACGCATGACATTACACCATTGGTTGCAGAGGATAGGTAGGTCGCGGTAAGATGAGATCCAGTTCTTGTAAGTAGACCAGATAATGGTCTCAGAAGTAGGACGGATAATAAGTTCCTCCTCAAGGCGAGCCTTAGGATCCACTACCACACCTTTGCCTTCTGGGTCGTTCATGAGGCGATGGTGAGTAACCACAGCGCACTCTTTGGCAAAACCTTCTACGTGCTCAGCTTCGCGACTGAGGAAGGATTTAGGGATGAGGAGTGGAAAATAAGCATTCTTCACGCCATTCTCCTTGAAACGGCGATCCAATTCAGCTTGGATAGTCTCCCAAATGGCATAGCCATAAGGTTTGATGACCATACATCCACGTACAGCTGATTGCTCAGCGAGGTCAGCTTTTACTACTAGTTCGTTGTACCACTTCGAGTAGTCTGTAGCTCGAGGGGTTAGTTTTTGAAAACTTGCCATTATAATGTTGTTATTTTAGTTCAATGTTGTTCAACGTAGAGGATATGCTTTGCGTAATTGTTCAAAGTGTTCGGGCGCATCTTTGAGTTGATCAGAAATGCGTTTTAGCCAACCCGGTTCCGAATCACCCTGCAAAGGTACTACTTTTTTGTTGATTGACAAAATTGGGAGCGAGAAAAATTCGCAAAAAGCACGGAGACACATTTCGGTAGCGCGCATTTTTCCTTGAATTGAGTATCCAGCGATATGAAATGAGGCAAAATCGACTAGTTTGAGCAGTTGTTGATTGATTTGTGGTTCGTTCTCCCAACAATCAATCACAGCATGTGCATGAGGATTATGTTTAAGATGCTCAATGAGTGCTATTTCATCTATTACCCCTCCTCTTGCAGCATTGATAATCAATACATTATACTTACATCGGCGTAAGATTTCTGCATTGCAAAGATGATAAGTTGGATATTCTCCGTGGCTTGTAAGTGGGGTATGAAAGGTGATTACGTCGCAATGTGGAGCTATGTCATAGAGCGGCAATCCGATACCCAAGGGTGGGTCTGATAGTAAAACTCGGTAGCCATTTCGTTCTGCCATTTGTGCGACAAGTTTTCCTACATGCCCCAAACCGACAATACCAATTGTCAAAGGCGATGATTCTACAAGATTATCAGATGCGGAATTAATTTTATTCGATTTTATCTCCTCAATAGCTTCTTCTACATAGTCGCAAACGGCTTGTGCGTTGCATCCGGGACAAGATGTCCAATGAATACCAGCGTCTTGGCAGAAGTCTTGGTCAATATGGTCAAAGCCAATAGTGGCAGTAGCTACAAATCGAACTTTGCTACCATAGAGCAACTCCTTATTAATTCGCGTACGCGTGCGTACGAAGAGCGCATCCGCATCTCGTACCGCTTCAGGTGTAATCTCATCGGGCGAAAGATACAGAGTATTTATTTCAGGAGGGAAGATTCCCTCGAGAAAAGGAATAGCATTGTCTATTACAATCTTCTTTATCACTAACTAATCACTAATTAATCACTAACTAATCACTAACTAATATTTAATTATTGCTAGGTAATTAGTAGCAGATATTATCAATCAAGCGCACGGGTCCACAGTAGACTGTCACACATCCTACAGCGTTGTCGAAAGTGTTAGTAGGTTGTAGAGTAGTTTTATCTACGATTTCGTAGTATTCAACTTCTAATCCGTTGAAGTTATTGATAGTATCAATAACGCGTTGTTGTACTTGTTTTACATTTTCGGTTTTAGCCCATTCAATCGATGCAAAAAGGGCTTTAGAGATTTCAACAGCTAATATTTTTTCTTCGTTAGACAAACGCTGGTTGCGACTACTCATAGCTAATCCGTTTTTCTCTCTCACAATAGGGCAATCCACTATTTTAAGGTTTTGAAATTTATTTTTGAGTGAAGAACGCTCTACCATATGATGAATGATAGCTAATTGCTGAAAGTCTTTTTCTCCGAAATATGCTCTTGTTGGTTGCACTAATTCAAATAGGCGGCTTACCACTTGGACAACGCCATTGAAGTGTCCAGGGCGCATTTTTCCTTCCATTACCTGGTCTAATCCATTGAAATCAAATGAAAAAGTATCTTTCATTTCATTTTCTGAGTACATTTCTTCGGGTGTAGGTGCGAAAACAAAGTGTACTCCTAAATCCGTAAGCAATTCAACATCTTTATCTAGAGTTCGTGGGTATTTAAGTAAATCTTCAGGATTATTAAATTGCGTAGGATTTACAAAGACGCTAACCACACATACTGTGTTTTCGGCTACAGCACGACGGACTAAAGTGGCATGTCCTTCGTGCAGAGCTCCCATGGTAGGCACAAGTCCTATAGTCATGTTTTTCTGAAGACACGCATTGACTTGACGAAGAAGTTCTTGTTTCGTTGTTAATAGTTGCATAACGTGAATATATTATCAAAAAAGCCTACAAAGGTACAAAAAATATAGAAAAAAAGAAAATTTTTTGCCTAAAAATTATGTAATATCAATTATTTTTTGTACCTTTGTAGCGGGAAATAGTATCCCTATAAAAAATGAGAATATGAAAGAGCTCAATCACATCCTATTTGTCTCGCAGCAGATCTATCCATTTTTAGATCAGGAGACTCCTATTCGCGTATTGAATAGGAAGTTGCCAGAGTGGTTTCAATCTAGTGGCTACGAGACTCGTACCTTCATGCCAAAGTTCGGCGATATTAACGAACGCAGAAATCAATTGCATGAGGTAATCCGTCTTTCAGGCATGAACATAATCATCTCTGAAGTAGATCACCCATTGCTTATTAAGGTAGCCAGCATACAGTCAGCTCGTATTCAAATCTATTTTATAGATAATGATGATTATTTCTATCGTCGCAAAGGTTTATGCGATACAAATGGGGAAGAATGGAAGGATAATGATGAACGCAGTATCTTCTTTGCGCGCGGTGTATTAGAGACTGTAAAGAAATTGCGTTGGACTCCAACAATCGTTCATTGTTCGGGCTGGATGTCCGCATTAACGCCATTATTTCTCAAGAAATTATATGCCGACACGCCATTTTTTGAGAATAGTAAAGTGATCGTATCTTTGGATGATGAAGAATACACCACACCATTCAATTCAAAATTTGCAAATAAGATTGTAGGTGGTGGTATTTTGAATAGTGATGTACGCGGCATTGCAGGATTGCCTGTAGGGTATGAAGATTTGATGCGATTAGCAATAGATTATGCAGACGCTATTGTTTTGTCATCAGAGAATGTAAACCAACGATTACTCAATTATGCTCAAAATAGCGGCAAGCCAATTATGCCATATGTAGGCGAAAACAAAGAAGCATATCTAAATTTCTACAATAGTTTATTAGACAACAAGGATGAAGATGAGGATTTGTAGGATTGTAGGTGTATTATTCTTATGGATTAGCATTTTTGGATTTCATTCATGTCAGGATGATGCGGCTAATGCTGGTTCGTCAATACTAGAACAAGACGACGAGATTAGGGTAAAAGCGGATACTTTCGGTGTGATTTCTACGTTGGATTCATGTGCAGCAATTAGTCTGACCCCTGATTCGTTTTTATTAGGCGAATGCGAAACTCATTTTGGAATTATCAAAGCAGATATATTAACTCAATTGGCGTGCCCAGAGGGATATGTATATCCAGGTGGAGAGACTGCCATAGTGGATTCGATATACTTATATTTACATTATAAGAATTGGTATGGAGATGCTAATACTCCACTAGGAATAACTGTACATGAAATAGATAGAGAAACTCTTCTAGAAAATGCGAAATACGACAGTAATTTGGATTTGTCAGATTATTGTAGTTTGGAGGATTCAACTGATTTGATAGCAACCTCTTCGGTAATAGTACCTGCAGTACATACAGATTCATCCTATTCTATGGAAATGGATGCATATGTACCTACGGTATGTATTAAATTGTCGGATGAATTCGCAAAACGATTCTTTAAGATAAAAGAATTTCCAAGCCAACAAGCATTCAATAAACAATTCAAGGGATTGTATATTTCGACGGACTTCGGCGGTAGTAACGTATTATATATTAATGATATAAGCATGACGGTATTCTATCATTTCAATATGCAAGATAGCGTTATATATGATACAAAATCATTCTATGTAAACGAAGAAGTAAGGCAAGTAAATAGATATATCTATCCTAACAGAAAAAATATTATTGACTATTATTCACAAGTGGCAGATACTAACTATATCGTATCTCCTGCTAATATATACACGCAGTTATCTATGCGCATGGATTCAATCTTTAATCGAATAGAAAATCAATTAGGTGATCCATCAACATACCGTGTATATGTAAACAAAGCTAATTTAACAGTAGAAGTTCTCTATTCAGATTCTATGACTAGTCGTCCTAGAGATAATTGGGATACACCAGCTGCTAACATGATGCTAATTAGAACAGATAAATTGGAATCATTCTTCGCTAAAAATGAACTACCATCAGATTCTACAGCTATTATCAGTACGCTATCAACCTACACTAATTCAGACGAAAAAACAGCTCATTGCTACACATATGATTTATCTAAATTATTGACAGCTCAACTAAGACAACAAGAAAAGATTGATGAACTTAAATTCACATTAGTACCTGTATCAATTACGACTAATTCTGCTACAGGAGATATTACCTCCGTTAAGCAGCTCCAAACTATTTCTGCAACCTGCATTCGTTCTGCTAATAATACGATTGACCCAATGGATATAGAAGTTGTATATGCTGGATTTAACAAGTAAAAAAACTGATAATAGATTATAAAAAAAACGACTACTCAATCGAGTAGTCGTTTTATTTATATAAATAGAAGTATCAACCAATAAATGCTTGGTATCCCTCAGCATCTAATAAGTTGTCTAATTCATCAAGGTTGGCAACAGAAATCTTGATCATCCATCCTTCTCCATAAGGATCATTATTAACTAATTCTGGTTGATCGTTGATTGTGTCATTAATCTCAAGAACTTCACCTCCTACAGGCATATTCAAATCACTAACGGTCTTTACAGCTTCTACTGAACCAAAGACTTCACCTTGCGCTAAAGTTTCACCTTCAGTATTGATATCTACAAAGACTATTTCGCCTAATTCAGATTGTGCATAATCTGTAATACCTACATAGGCTTCATTTCCTTCTACACGGATCCACTCGTGCTCCTTAGTGTAACGAAGATTAGATGGAGTATTCATAATATATTACGTTTTTTAGTTAAAAATGGTTTACAATTATTCACCTAAAATACTCATCGCACAACGGAATCCAACAGTATTAGAAGACTTATCTTGATCCATAAAACGACGGGTTGTAGGATTCAGCCAATAAATTCGGTCATTCCAAGAACCACCTTTGTAGACACGACTACGATCAGAAACTCGAGGAATCAATATATCGGATGGGTCGCGTTTGATATTTGCCATTTGCTCTGGAGACAATCCAATAGTATCAAGAGGATAATCAGTATTAAATACAGAACCTTCATCTCCATCACGGAAATTACGCTTGTCATCTTTTGAATCATATTCTAGAGTAAGACATCCATAAGGATTCATTACAGGTTGTCCTTTCTCATCAAGTTTTACACGGCTATAGATATTACCACGGAATGGGTTGTACTCAGTAACTTCCTCATATGTAGTTTCACGATAAACATCCAACACCCACTCATTAACATTACCTGCCATATTATACAAACCGAAATCGTTTGGCATATATGCATCAACAGGTGCAGTCAAAACGTATTCATCGTTATGGTCGCCAGCAACTCCCATCATATCACCTTTGCCGCGCACAAAATTAGCAAGCATTCGACCTTTGTTATGAGAACTGAGGTCACGTGGATGATAACCAGACCAAGGATAAATCTTACCCTCTGCAGGAATACCATCTTCATCTGCTACAGGAGCAAAAGCAGCATACTCCCACTCTGCTTCTGTAGGAAGACGATACCCAAGTACTAGAACACCATCTGCACTAGTAAGCTTACGATTCATATTGTCAGCATTTTTGCGAGCCCCTTTTCCTACTGTAGGGTTATAACGATTATCTTTGTAATATTTCTCTGTATTAAAAACGAAATGGTCTCTAATCCACTCATAAGGTAATCTATACATAGTAACCTCCTCACCAGCAGCACCTTCGTATCCATATTGAGCAGCAACAGCAGCAGGAACCTTTACAGCTTCCTTTTTATAAGTTGCATACTCTGGGTGATCTTCATTATTGAGTAGAAAAGCATCTATTTCCTCTTCGGTCATATAAGCTTTAGCATGAAGTTTATTATATGGAGGCAATTCCATATATTTACCCTTCACCAATATTTGTTCATTCACACGATCAGTACGCCATTGGCAGTATGCCATAGCTTGATCCCAAGAAACACCTACTACAGGATAAAAACTATATGCAGGATGAGAGAAATAATACTCAATAAATGGCTCATTATAAGCCAATTCATCACGCCAAACAGTAGTATCTGGCAATAATGCCTTAAGTAATTCTGGCTTAGTAGAACCAAAGACAAATTTATTCCATTCCAAATACTCGCGCCACCCTATATTAGTGACTTCATATTTATCCATATAGAAAGAACTTACAGTCAAAGTTCTACGGTCATTATTGCGTGGAGCTGTAATAAATTCATCCATTTGACCAATAGTAAATGATCCTCCCTCAATAGGAATCATACCAGTAGGTATTGCACTATAATTTCCTTCATACGCCTCAAATCGAACAGTAGTAGGATCAAAGTTTTTCCAACCTGTCAAGAAAGATTTTTTAGTAGTTAATTCTCTTGATTGGCAAGAACCCATAGCAAAAACTACGAGCAACAAAACAAAAACATTCAGTAATGTTGACTTTATTTTCATAATTTAGTTAAATTAATATTATTCATGATTTGGCCTGCAAAGTTACAAAAAAAAAGTGATTTGCACTAATTTTTTTCCAAAAAAAGCAGTAGAAAAGTGTTTTTTCATAAAAAATGCCATTATTTTATCTCTTTTTATCTAAAAATTTCGTGTAATCGGTAGATTTTTTGTAACTTTGCACAATAAATGCAACAGACTATAAAAGTACATAATAAATTGTTGGATTTGTCAATCCCACGTGTGATGGCAATTGTGAATATAACCCCAAATAGTTTCTATACATCTTGGGGATATATGAGTGAAGAAAATTTATTATGTCGAGTTGCGGAGTTAGTGGAACAAGGTGCTGATATTATTGATTTAGGTGCTTGCTCTACCCAACCGGGTTCCACCCCCGTAAGTGAGGAAGAAGAATGGCACCGCTTAGCACCAGCCCTACAAGCAATACGAAAAAAGTGGCCTGACATTGTACTATCCGTAGATACATTTCGCGCAGAAATAGCCGAGAAAGCAATTATAAATGGTGCTGATATTATTAACGATGTATATGGTGGAGAAAATGATAATCATATATGGAATGTAGTAGCAAAATACCGTGTACCATATATATTAACACACGCACAAGAAATAAATAAAAATAGTCATACAGAATATGACGATACTATGAGTCAAGTATTAGATTTTTTTCAATCTAGACTTGATATATTACATAAAATGGGTATAGCGGATGTGATAGTAGATCCTGGATTTGGTTTTGCAAAAAATGAACAACAAAATTATGCTATTCTACGCCAAATGGACATTTTAAAACAATTAAATACACCTATTTTAGCTGGAGTATCTAGAAAATCTATGTTATATAAACCTTTGGGGTTGAAACCAGAATTAGTATTACCAGCTACGATAACAGCCAATACAATTGCCCTTGAAAAAGGTGCACATATACTACGTGTACATGATGTAGCAGAAACTAAACAAACTATTCAAATTTATTCATTAGCGCATAAACAAATAAAAAATGTTGTTAGAAATTAAAGATATTATAGATATACTGTTGGTAGCTTTTATTTTATTTGCCATTTATCGTATACTTCGTAGATCTGGAGCTAATAACCTATTTTGGGGAATATTAACATTTATTCTTGCTTGGTTATTAGTTAGTTATGTTTTCCATCTAGAGCTAACTAGCGCATTATTTGATAGGGTTATAAGTGTTGGTGCAATCGCTCTAATTGTAATTTTTCAAGAAGAGATTCGTAGTTTTTTCTATCGTATAGGTTCACGTTTCAATGTGGAAAAATTTAAAGAAAGATGGTCAAAAATTAATATTCAACAAGATGCCAATAAGCAAATAGAAGCTATTTACAATGCTTGTGTACATCTATCTGCAAATCAAACAGGAGCTCTTATTATAATCACTAATCAACAAGATTTAAAAAAATATGCTGATACAGGAGAAATTATAGATGCAACACTATCAGCAAGACTAATAGAAAATATCTTTTTCAAAAATACACCTCTTCATGATGGAGCACTTATAGTACATAATGGACGCATTTGGGCAGCAGCATGTATTCTACCTATAACCAAAAGAGTTGATCTACCTAAACAATACGGTTTACGGCATCGAGCAGCACTCGGGGTGGCAGAAAAAACTGATGCTACAGCTATTGTTGTCTCAGAAGAAACAGGAAAAATATCCATTGCTAAAGGAGATAATATACAAATAATTACACCCCATGAACTAAAAAGCCAATTAGAGTCCATTTTTAGAATTACTAATAAAAAATGACATTACGAAAATAAATTAATATTCTTAGATATGAAATAATTTCAACGAACACTTGTAACAACATCTCTTACTTATGCCAATGGTCCAGTACACATAGGTCACTTGGCAGGTGTATATGTACCAGCCGACATTTATGTTCGCTATCTTCGTCTTAAAGGCGAGAATGTCCTTTTTGTTGGTGGTAGCGATGAGCATGGTGTACCTGTTACGATTCGTGCGCGTAAAGAAGGTATTACAACCCAAGAAGTCGTAGATCGTTATCACAACATTATTAAAGAATCTTTTGAAGGTTTTGGTATTTCTTTTGATGTTTATTCTCGCACTACTAGCAAGATCCATCATCAGTTAGCATCAGATTTTTTCCGTAAACTATATGATGATGGAAAGTTTGTAGAACAAATTTCAGAGCAGTTTTATGACCCTGAAACTCAAGAATTTTTAACGGATCGAAATATTCGTGGTGAATGTCCTCGTTGCCATGCTTCGGGAGCTTATGGTGACCAATGTGAGAAGTGTGGTGCTACTCTTTCGCCAGACGAACTAATAAATCCATACAACGCCATCAATGGTAATCCACTTACCAAAAAAGAGACTAAGCATTGGTATTTGCCTCTTGATCAATATCAGCCATGGCTCGAGGAATGGATTTTACAAGAACATAAGGAGTGGCGTCCAAATGTGTATGGACAATGTAAATCATGGTTGGACGGTGGGCTTCGCCCACGTGCCGTAACACGCGATTTAGATTGGGGTATACCTGTACCTGTTGAGGGTGCTGAAGGTAAAGTGCTCTATGTGTGGTTTGATGCACCAATAGGTTATATATCCAACACAAAGGAACTTTGTGATGCAAAACCAGAACAATTTGGCAATTGGGAGACTTGGTGGAAAGACTCATCTACCCGTCTCATTCATTTCATTGGCAAAGACAATATTGTGTTCCACTGCATTGTCTTCCCTACTATGCTCAAAGCAGAGGGTAGCTATATCGTACCAGACAATGTACCTTCTAACGAGTTCCTTAACCTCGAAGGCTATAAAATCTCTACCTCTCGTAATTGGGCTGTATGGCTCAACGAGTATCTCGTGGATTTTCCAGGCAAACAAGATGTATTGCGCTATGTGCTGACCGCCAACGCGCCAGAGACCAAAGACAACGACTTCACTTGGGCGGACTTCCAAGCTCGCAACAACAACGAACTTGTAGCTATCTACGGCAACTTTGTTAACCGTGCATTGGTGTTAACTAAGAAATATTTTGATGGTAAAGTTCCTGCTGCGGGTACCTTCAACGAGTACGACCAAGCCACTATCGCTGAATTCCAAAATGTAAAAGATGAGGTAGAGAAACTACTGGGCGATTTCCGCTTCCGCGATGCACAAAAAGAAGCAATGAACCTCGCCCGCATTGGTAACAAATACCTCGCGGACACTGAACCATGGAAAGTGGCTAAGACAGACATGGAACGCACCGCTACTATTCTGCACATTGCTCTCCAAATTGCTGCTAACCTAAGCATTGCGTTTGAGCCATTCTTGCCATTCTCTTCCGCTAAACTCCGCCAAATGCTCTCGATGACCGAACTCCAATGGGAGGAACTCGGCAATATCAATCTACTAAAAGAGGGTCAAAAACTTGGTGAAGTATCCCTCCTTTTCGAGAAAATCGAGGACGCTACCATCCAAGCCCAACTCGACCGTTTGGCATCTATCAAAGCTGCCAATGAGGAAGCAGAGAAGCAAGAGGCACTCAAAAACTGGCGTCCTGTTGACATCAAGGAGAATACCAATATTGACGAGTTTGGTAAGATGGATATCCGCGTGGCTACTGTTCTTGACTGCCAACCAGTGAAGAAGTCGGACCGTCTTTTACAGTTCCGTTTAGATGATGGAATGGGTGGTCGCACTATCCTTTCGGGTATTGCACAAAGTTATCCTGATCCATCTATTCTTGTGGGCAAGCAAGTGCTGTTTATTGCTAATTTTCCACCTCGTAAGATGATGGGTATTGAATCACAAGGTATGATTTTATCTGCAGTAGATGCCGATGGTAAGTTGGTCGTAACAACAGTTACTGCTCCTGTTAAGAACGGCAGTCAAGTAGGCTAACTTATACCTATATTGAATATATAATAAAAAGCCACCAATTGGTGGCTTTTTCATTTTTCTCATTTTTTTATCACTATTTTATCTATTTCAATACCTGAATTAAGATTGTAGGTATAAACTGATAATGATGTCGGTGTGATAAATATATATTCATATACCGGTTCACCATATAGCGAAGCCTCATATTGATTATTTTCTTTTATTTTATACTTCTTCGTGGAAGCATTAGTTCCGATAAAGATAGTGGGTTCTTCTTTTTTCCAAAAACGGGCTTTGTAGTACTCTGTTCTTCGGGCATAATTATGATCGTGTCCTGAGAACACTACGTCCGCTTCACGCATCGCACTATGGAAAGCCAACCATATCAATGGATTGCTTCTGCCTTCGGCGGAACTATATACAGGGTGATGCATCATTACCATAGTGAATTTCTTACCTGCATTACGCAGAGTATTTTTCAACCAAAATACCACTTGCGTATAGTCAGATATGCGATGCAGACCATCTGTATCCAAAGCAATTAAACACAATTGTGGAAAATCTACATAATAAGTTGTTCCTAAGAATCGAGCTGGACCATTCTGTGGATTTGGGAAGATGTTTTTCCAATGATCAGGTAAGGTTTTTACCACACCTTTCAAGTATTCATGATTGCCTGGAATAGCTACAATAGGTAGCGAGTCAAAGCGCGTACCCAGCAATGATTGGTACATCATCTGCTCATAATACATATATGGACGTTCCATCCAATCGCCCATCTGTGCCCAAAATTGTATATCCAAATGGCGCTGAGAAAGAGCAGCCATTTGGTCGTTAGTAAGAGAATTGTGAATATCACCCAACAAAATAAATGACAATGTGTCGCGCTGTAATTCGCGCAACACACTATCATTATTCATTGTCATGAACTGATTAGTTATTTTCTCTCCAGTCCACTGTGGCTCGGGTGGATTACCAAACCATGCCTCCCAACGGATGGCACATACTACGGAGCCACCCGCGAGAATACATAATCCTATTATCCATCCTATCCAACGACGCATTAGAATGGGAGATCGGTTGTTTCGTCTACACCTGCCGCAGCATCAAAAGTTGCTACATTAGCTTGTGGAGCAGCTACAGGAGCTGGTTCAGCCACAGGTGCTGGAGCTGCCGCATCATATACCACACCTTGTTGAATTTTCCATGCGCGGATAGAGGTATACCAACGACCATTAAACTCGCGGCTCTCTATATCGAAACTAACAGTCACAATATCGTCCAATTGGCATGAGTTGGCTTTGATACGATCTTCACCAAACACCTCAAAATGCACTTTGCGTGGGTATTGCTCCTGT
>JAEIGA010012801.1_pt1 | contig 12754 bp, 9 predicted proteins | sample 9270691 | NCBI WGS metagenome assembly JAEIGA01 (sample SAMN17057246, study PRJNA624740) | gut metagenome | biome: biome; isolation source: fecal sample | host: Bos grunniens | place: China: Xizang | collected 2019 | reverse complement strand
GAAACCCTCTACAGTACCACGGAATGGTACATCGGGCCAGTCGGTGATTGTGCAGGCCTCGAGCTTGCCCTCATTCATCATGCCAAGGAGGGTCTGTACACCGTAGAAGAGACCTTTCTCGTCGTTACCGGCAATTACAACCTCCTTTTCGGTTACCTTCATGAAGTAGCCCTCAATCTTAGCAGGGATGCTCTTCTTGTACTTGCTTACCTTGCCTTCGCCGCGTACACCGAGTGTTACCTTGAAGTCGGCTTTCTTTACAGCCTCGGGCGATGCTGTCATCAGAGCATCGTAGATGTAACCCGAAAGATGTTTCTTGTCGGCATTGATTGTCCACTGTGCAGGAGCCTCGAAAATGGCTGCCTGGGCCGCAACTTCCTGTGGAACGGGGTTTACAAGGCTCACCTGTGCGGTGGCACCCATTCCGGCCATGAGCATAAGGCCTAATGTTAAGATTTTCTTGTTCATATTCTATGGTTTAAAATTATTGCTTAGAAGTTATACTTGAGCATCAGGCATATACGCTCGTTGGTAACTTTGTGTGTGTCGCTCATCTTATAGCGGCTGTCTGCCTTGCCGTATGCCACGGTTGTGCTGTTCCACTCGAGGCCGACAGACATCGCGTTGTGTGTGTAAAGGATGCTCAGTGCATCTCTCCACATACTGTCCATATTCTTTTCGCCACGCATGTATACAGGACCTACGATATCGTCATTGCAGCCGAGGTTCTTTGTGTATCCCACGAACCAGCACCATGTAAGGTAGCCCTTCTTTAGCTGCTGCTTGTTGGTGATGTCAATCCAGCCGTTCAAACTGTTGAGTGTGCCGTACTCCTGTTCGCCGTTATCCTTTATCTTAGTTACACCGTAACCGCTTATCATGCTCAAGTGGGCAGCGTTCTGTGCATATGTGAAACGTCCCTTGACGCCCCAGTCACCCTTCTTGTACGAAGCGAATACTGTAGGGCTGATGCTTACTACAGGATCCTCATAGCACTTGTACGTGTATGTCGGATTGCCATTGCTGTCTTTCCCGTTCGGAACGTCTGTAGGGTTGACCGGTGTGCCCATTGTGTAGCTCTGGCGTGGTTTGAGTGTGAGGAGGTCAACTCCTGCTCCCATCATGAAACCGCCGTTCTTGTACATCGCCTGGAAATAGAGTTCGGGTACCGCAGCATTACGTGCGTAGTTGAACGAAGCTCCGTCGGGGCCGTACGATGTGTACTGGAACTGGTAGAGTGCAGTAGCAGTGAGTGTGAAGTTCTTGTTCTTGTAGTCATATCTCACCTGCGGAGAACGGCTGAACGGCGTGAACGGCGCGCCGGTCTCGAGTGAGAACACGTCGGGCATCATGTCGCCCATCATCGGGTGCCATGCCTGTCCTGCGAGTACCGAGTTCTTCTCCCAGTCCATCTTTGCATATGCCTGGCGTATACGCAGTACGGTGTTGCTTGTACCGAATCCTGCAAAGTCGGCCTCAATCTTTGCCGATGTCTTTGAACCGAGGAACTCGGGGCCTGTGATGTTCACTCCCAAACGTGTGGTGATGCTGAGGAGCATCATATTGGGCTGCTCGTTGATGTCTTTGCCGTTGGGGTCAATGAACTTGTCCTTTGGCATGTAGTAGAACTGTTCGCTGTTCGATGTAAGGCTCTCGCGTGTGTCGAAACATGCGTAGTTGCGTATGAAACCGTAGAGCTTTACACTGGGTTTTTCCTGTGCCTTGGCACCACCGAAGAACATCGCCATCAGTGCTGCAACAAATAGTGTCTTTTTCATATGTGTGATAGTTTTATATTATCCGAAATAACCTGTTCTGCCGACCATTATGATGAGTGCATATCCGAGAACCAGTGAAATGACTCCCACAAGGATGCCTGTCGTGAACATCTGTTTTGTCTTTATAAGGCCTGTAGAGTAAGCGATTGCATTAGGCGGTGTGCTTATTGGCAGTGACATGGCGAATGATGCTGCCATGGCAACGCCTATAATCATCGTGCCTATTCCGCCATACTCTCCAAGCGAATCTTCAATACCTTTGCCCACTGCTACCATGATAGGCACCATAAGCGCCGTTGCGGCTGAGTTGGAGATGAACTGCGAGAGCAACCAGCAGATGAGACCGCCGCCTACCAGTATCGCTATTACCGGCCAGCCGTCAAATGGAATTGCCTGTACAAGGTTGTCGGCAAGTCCGGTCTTCGACATTCCTTCTCCAAGCGCAAAACCGCCGGCCACCATCCACAGGCATGCCCAGTCGATCTCCTTAAGGTCGCTTGACTTTATTATGCGTGTTATGGCAAACACTCCAATGGGGAACAGTGCTACAACGTATGAGTTTATGCCTGTCACCTTCTCGAACATCCACAAAAGGATTGTCACGGTAAGCGTGCCGTAGATGACATAAGTCCTCCAGCCCTTTCTGGCTCCGCCTACAATGCACATGTTCACTTTCTCTGCGGTAAACGGATACTTTATGCGCAACAGAATCCATGAGATTATGAGTACTGCGAGCATGAGCGGTGTCATCAGCAGCGTCCATTCTCCGAAGTCCACGTTCAGTCCGAGTTCACCGTTGATATACTGCAGTGCAATGCCGTTAGGCGGCGTGCCGATAGGTGTTGCAAGTCCGCCAACGTTGGCACCGATGGGGATTGCAAGTGCAAGAGCAGCCGTGCCCTTCTCTGTGGATGGCAACTGGCGCAGTACGGGTGCAAGGAATGTGAGCATCATGGCTGCTGTGGCCGTGTTGCTCACAAACATCGAGAAGATTGCTGTCACGAGCATGAAACCGAAAAGTACCACGCTTGGCCTTGAACCGAACGGCTTGAGCATTACGCGTGCCATGCTCACGTCGACACCGCTCTTTGATGCTACCAGTGCAAGGATGAATCCTCCCAGGAAGAGCATTACCGTGGGGTTGGCGAACGTGTTCATGAGTGTCTTGTAGCTCAACAGCCTGCAAGGGGCGTTTACGGTACACTTCTTTATCTCAATCTCTTTTGCTATCTCTTTGCCCTTGCTCTGGTACATGACATCCTCGGCATCCTTCAGCTTGCGGTAGTCGCCGAAAAGGCACTGGGTAGCAAGTGAGTCCTGCATGACGTATGCCTTCTGTTTCGGGAATGCCTCTTCCATTATGGCTCCCATTTTCATGGCCTCCTCCTTTGCCTCCTCAGTGGCGTCGCCGGTGTATACTACAAGGCGGTAACCGTCAACCTGAGGCATGTTTTTGTCTATGTCCTTAATGAACGGGTTTATTGAACTGTCCGAAACGGTGAACAGCATTATCACTATGATGAGCAACGATGTTGTCCATGCCGGTACTGCCTCCACTATCCACATGCAGGCAGCCCAGATGAATATCGCAATTACGCGTTGCTGTATCGGGTCGAGTCCGGGGATGCATAACAACTCTGTAGGCAACATTGCAATTATCAGCGCTACGAGGGAGATGAGGCCTACTTTGATGTAACGGTTGTAATGGCGTATCAGACGCCAGACCTTGCCTAAGATACTTTGCTGCTCCATAATTCTGAAATATATTTCCCCAATTTATTTTATATGGTGCTAATTTACTCTAAACAATCCAAAGAATCAAAAAAAGTCTGCTTAATTTGCGTGCTGTCGTGACATAAACATACTTTGTTTTTGTTGTTCCTCATGGACATGCTCTTTCTTGGGCATCAAAGGGCGTGCTTTATGTGCAATTCTAACAACAATAGAGTATTATGGCAACAGTTAATTTGACAAAAGGGCAGTTCATGAAGAGGATTGCCGATTATGAGAAGAATCCGGGTGAATTCAAGTTCCTCGGCGACAAACCTGCACTGATAGATTTCTATGCAGGCTGGTGTGCTCCTTGCAAGATGTTTGCACCGGTATTCGAGGAGGTATCGGCAGAGTATACCGGCAGAGTCGATTTTTATAAAGTCGATGTTGAACAGGAGGAGAAGCTTGCATCACTCTTTAGTGTACGTTCCATACCTACACTTGTGTTCATCCCTTTGAATGGGCCCATAAGGATTACTCAAGGTGCGGTGGGGAAACCCCAGTTGAGGGAGGAGATAGAGGGGCTCCTGTTTAAACAGTAATCTGTCATTTTCTGTTATGGTTGACTCTTTATGACAAAAATGCGGGTGCACCAATAAAGGAGCACCCGCAAATTCTATCTTTGTCCATCCGGTATCATTTGTCGTGGATTATGGTTTTCAGCATATCCAAGAACTTGTTGACATCATATTCTGCTCCCAACACTTCGCCCTCTTTGAAGCCGTTTGCTGACAGAATCATGTATGTGGGATAAATGAACACTTTGTATTTTTTTGCAATCTCTGCTCCGGTTCCATTGTCTTCGCCGTCAACCGTTATTGGAATGAAATGCTTGTTTCTGTATTCACCGCATTCGGGCTTTGGGAATACTGTCTTTTCCATTTTTTTGCAAGGTCCACAGGTATTGGTGTGGAAATTTACAAAAACCATTTTGTCCTCGGCCTTGGCTTTCTCCATGGCTCTTTCAAGAGTCAGGTCCTGGAATTCCAATCCTTTCTTCTTGGCTGCCAGTATATCAGCCTTTGTGTTGACAGCCGCCTCAAATGCGTCCATTGCGCTTTTTATAGCCTCGTTGTGTGCAACCTCTCCTTCTTTAGTAAGTGAGTTCTTGAATGTATTGATTTTCTCGGCATAATCCCTCTCGAAATACATCTTGTCCTTGTAGCATTTTTCCGATATGAAGAACAGGTCATATACAGTCTCAACTGCATTTATCTGGTTGGTGTAACCGTTGATCATAGAGACCAGTTTTTCTGTAATGTTTTCAGAAGCTGCCGCCTGGAGAGAGTCTGTTGCTGATATATTTCTGTTGACAACGGAGCAGCCGGTCATGGTCAATACCGCAAAGGAGATTAGCAAGAACTTTTTCATAATAAGTGTCGGTCTACATTCATTGTGTATGTGAATAGTACTTTAAGCAAAAATACCGATGAAGCAAATATAACTACTTTTGATTATATATGGAGCTTTTCATCAAATATTTGTAAAACGGATTTCATCAATGTCTATGCCGAACCTTCATTTCCATACGTTCCAGTCGTATACGCTTTCTGCCTTATTCTCGATTTCGTCGGGCAGTCTGTGGAAGAAGTCCAGTCCAGTGAGTTCCTCAATCTCGTCAATGCTCCTTGCATAGGTCTTTAGCTTCTTCTTGCCTGCAATATTCTCGCACCAGAAACCTATGCCTTTGTACCCGTTGTCGTTTATCAGCAGCACCTTGTAGAAAGCATCTGGTATCACGACCTTATTCTTGCCGATTGTACCCTTGCCCTTTGGGGTCTTGAATACAGGGCCGGTGACGACAAGTACGTTGCCATATCTGTTGGCAACGTCGCGTGTCAGTTCTTCAATAGATTTCCACACTCCACGGTTCAGGTTGTTGTTCTGTGGCGCGATATTAGACAGGAAGAAACTCTCCTTCATGGCTTGCTCACTCCATTTCATGTCTGCCGCCGGAGCAAGGTGTCCTCTGTCCCAGCCGCTACGCTTGTAGTCATCATCGGTTGCCTGTATGCCCTTGACTTTCGGGTCGGGGATAAAATCACCGTTGCGCGGTTCTTCACCTTTTACCTCTGCTGCAGTCAGTTCATATGCAACCCAGTTGGGCCCCCTGAACTTCTTGTTGTATGACACTGTGTACCCGATGTGCTCAATTACCTGGCTCTCTGTTGTCCTGGTGAATTCCGGTATGGCAAGTTCAAGGTTTATATCGGCTTTGCTTTCCGGCGCCCTGTTGTTGACTGCGAAGTAGCCGGCAACCAGTGCCAGTACCAGAAACAGTGTTGTACCTAAAAACTTCTTTATACTGCTCTTCTTTTTCTTGCGTTTTGCCATTCTCCTTTTGCTTTCTGCGTGTAACGTCTAAAGGCCGGATGCCCTTATGCCTTCTTGAGTTTGCCGTTCTTGAGTACTACCTTGTAGCTCTTGCCTTTCTTTGTGCCGAATGACAATGTGCTGCCTGCATAACGAAGGTTGCACTTCTCTCCGTTTTTCGAGGTTATTATTGCCTCAACCAGCTTGCCTTCCTTCCATGTTATTGCAACATCGAAGCCGCCCTTTGCACATATGCCGTTTATCGAGCCCTCTTCCCAGGCATCGGGCAATGCCGGCAACAGGTGGATGAATCCCATGTGGCTCTGCATGAGCATCTCGGTGATTCCGGCTGTGCCGCCGAAGTTGCCGTCAATCTGGAATGGTGCATGGGTGTCCCAAAGGTTGTCGAGTGTGCCGTTCTTCAGTAGGTTGCCGAAAAGGGTGTATGCGTGGTTGCCGTCGTGCAGGCGTGCCCACTGGTTCAGTTTCCAGCCCATGCTCCAGCCGGTAGCGCCGTCACCACGGTGAACGAGCACTACCTTTGATGCCTCGGCAAGTTCAGGCGTTGTTACCGGTGAAATGGTGTGTCCCGGATGCAGGCCGAACAGGTGGTTTACATGGCGGTGCTGGTCCTTGGGGTCATCGATATCCTTGCTCCACTCCATGAGCTGGCCGTAGCGTCCAATCTTGTATGGCGCCAGTTTGGCAAGCACCTCTTTCCACTCCTTGCGCAGTTGCGCATCAACGCCAAGCACTTCACTTGCGGCTATGGCATCGAGCAGAATCTCGCGCACTACGCCATGGACGAATGTGGCACCCTGGTCAATGGGACCATGCTCTGGTGATGTCGAAGGTGCTGCAGTGTATGTGCCGTCGGGCTTCTTCCACAGATAGTCAACGGCAAATATCGCGCTGTTCTTTATGATGTCATAACCGGTTTCCTTGAGGAATTTCCTGTCGCGCGTGTAGTCGTAGTAGTCCCATACGTGTGTCGCCAACCAAGGTCCTGCCATGGGGTTGAAGTTCCATGACATGTCCTGGCTGATGAGTGGTGCCGTGAAACCGAAGATGTTGCTTGATATGCTTGCAGTCCAGCCTCTTGCGCCGAAATATGACTTTGCTGTTACAGCACCTGGCTTGGTGAGTGTGCGTATGAAGTCAATGAGAGGCAGCACGCATTCGTCGAGGTTTGTCGCGCATGCAGGCCAGTAGTTCATCTGCAGGTTGATGTTGTTGTGGTAGTCAACACGCCATGGACCGTCGACATTGTTGTGCCATATACCCTGAAGGTTTGCCGGCATGTTGCCTGGGCGGGAACTTGAGATGAGCAGGTAGCGGCCAAACTGGAAATAGAGTTTCTCAAGGCCGAAGTCTGGCTTGCCTGTGCGGTAGCTCTTGAGACGTTCCGGGGTTGGCAGGTCGTTCACGCCCGGAAACTCAAGTGTCATGGGGGCGTTGGGGTTAATGTCAAGCTGTACGCGGTTGAAGAGTGCCGAGTAGTCGGCATAGTGCTCTTTGAACAGCTCGTCATATCCTTTAGCTACGGCTTCCTTTATCCACTTCTTTGTTGTCTCTTCCGGGTTTACACCTACGTATGCCTTAGGGTCGCTGAAGTCGGGGTCGAAGTTGATTTTGTAATCGGTATCGGCGGTAACGTAGAAGCATACCTCATCGGCACCTTCAATTCTTATAGCGTTTTCTTCAAGGATATACTGTCCGCCCTTTGCTTCAGCCTTGATGCGCACGGTGTATTCCATGCCGTTATTGTCAAGCTTTGCTTTCCATAGAAGCTGGTCGTAGCTTGCGTGTATCAATGTGCCCTCAGAAACAGGATTCGGAGCATAACTGAATCTGAGGTTCTGCATTCCTGGCTTGCTTGCACTGTACTTCATGACCAGTACATTGGCCGGGTAGGATACGAAACATTTGCGTTCAAAATCAACACCGTTCCTGTTGTATTGTACAACGGCAAGGGCCGAATCGAGTGAGAGAGCACGCTTGTAGTCGCCCAGTCCAATAAGGTTGTGTCCTGTTTCGATATAGATTTCACCCATTGTGGTGAAATTACCGAAACGGAAAGGCTTCTCTCCGTAGTATTCGTATGATGCGGTGCTGTTGAAGTTTTCGCGAGTAAGCTTTGCCGCCTTCTCATCATCACCGTCAAGGAATGCCTGGCGTATGTCGTCGAGCAGGTGGGCCGACTGTTTGTTCACATCCCAGTAGTATTCTGCTCCCTTCTCGGTGTTTGGACCGCCACGCCATAATGTCTTCTCGTTCAAAGTTATGCGTTCTGCCTCCAATGAACCGAGGATGTTGGCGCCAATGCTGCCGTTGCCGATAGGCAATGACTGCGACTCCCACTCCTTGTCGGCATTGTAGTTGGCGTCTCCTGCCCACTCGGGCTTGTCACGTCCCACCCACTTGTCGGGGCGTCCGCCGTACCATATACTGCGTCCGTTGAGTGTGGTCGGTTTGTCGAACCATACCGACAGACCCTGTGTGTAGTCACTCTGCGCCTGCAATCCAAGCGCGCAAAACAATAATGCGATTAGCGTGTTTCTCCTTTTCATATCAGGTTGTTTTGTTGTCTTTGTTGTTTATATGCTGTATGAGCCTGGCTACATGTTGCCTGAAACTCTGGTTATAGTCTCTTTCAATCCCGGCCAGCTCGGTGAGCCTGCGTATTGTGCCCTGCACGTCATCGACGCGTTTGAGTGCGCCGCTCCCGTCGGGGGCAATGCTGTAAATCTCAATCTCTTTGCTGCCCAGTTCAATGAAGTAGCCTCCGGCAATGGCTGTCCTTTTGACTGTTGCCATAGGCTATACAAAGAACATTATTACAAGTTGTATTATTACCACTCTCAGGAACATGCACACCGGGTACACAGTCGCGTATGCCACCGACGGGTTATCGCCATCGATTGTCTCATTGGCATAGTTCAGTGCCATGGGGTTCGCCATGGAACCGCACAGCACGCCTGCCACCGAACCGAAATCGAGTTTCATGCATCTCATGGATATTATTCCCATTATGAGCACAGGGAGGAATGTTATAATAACTCCCAAAGCCAGCCACAGCACACCCTCGGGGCGCATTACGGTGGCAAAGAAATGCTTTCCTGCATCAAGTCCCAGACAGGCCAGGTATAGGTTCAGTCCAAGTGCACGCAGCATCATGTTCGCACTCTGCGTGGTGTATGTGACCATGTGCAGGCGTGGACCGAAAGTGCCTATGAGTATTCCTACGATAATGGGGCCGCCTGCAAGTCCAAGTTTTACAGGCAGTGATATTCCAGGGATTGCCAATGGGATGGAACCGACCATCAGGCCAAGAATCATTCCAATGAATACCGAAACCAGATTAGGTTCGTTGAGGCTTTTCACCGCATTGCCAAGGATGCTTTCAACGCGCTTGATGTCGGCTGCCTCGCCGACTACCGTAAGGCGGTCGCCGAGCTGCAGCACCAGGTCGGGGGTTGCCAGCAACTGCACTCCCGAACGGTATACGCGGCTGATGTTTATTCCGTAGTTGTTCCTCAGCCTTAGTGAGGCAAGCTTCTTTCCGTTTATTTCGGGTCGGGTAACGAGAATGCGCTGCGAAATGAGTTCGCTGTCAATCTTGTTCCAGTCAATCTCCTGGCTATTCCAGTCCTTCTGCTCCTGTTCGCCGAATACAAGCGCCAACTCTGCGGCTTCGTTGGGCTTGGTTATTACAAGCAGGATGTCGTCCTTCATGAGCATCCTGTCCGACATCGGAATAAGCACATGCCCGTTGTGCCACATACGTGAGATTACAAAATGGTTGTGGCTCATGCCGGCAATCTCCTCAATGGTCTTGCCGAATATGCCGGGGTTGGTTACGCGGTAACTTGCGATGAATATGTTCTTTTTGTGCTTGTTGTCGGGTGAAGGCATGTCCTTGGTGCGCACAAAGAACTTGCGCAACACCACAAGTGCCAGAATCACTCCCACAACGCCAAGCGGGTATGTTATTGCGCATCCCAAAGCGGCGCCGCTGACCTCACGATCCAACTGCTTCAGTGTCTGTTGTGCAGCAGCAAGTGCCGGAGTGTTTGTAGTTGCTCCGCAAAGGATACCCGACATGTCGGGCATTGATACGCCACAGCAGTAGCTCAATGCTATGGCTGTGATTGTGCCGGTAAGTAGCACGCCGAGTGCCGGGGTAATGAGTCTGGCTCCCTCGGTACGCATGGAACTGAAGAAACCGGGACCTACCTGCAGTCCGAGTGCATACACGAACAGCACCAGACCGAAAGTCTCGGCATAGAAGAGCATCTGCCCGTCGATGCTTAACCCGAAATGTCCGGCAATGATTCCTATGAAGAAAACGAACGTGATTCCCAAGGATATTCCCCACACGCGTACCTTGCCAAGCATAAGTCCCATGGCAGATATGAGTGACAGCACGACTATTGCCTGTAGCGCCGAGTGCTCGATGAACAGAGATTCAAGATACTCCATTGTCTTTTCCTGTCAGATAAATATCATTTTATGCCCATTTCCTCAATAAGGTGACCCGCACCGCCAATGCGGTCAATTACGAACAGCACGTAGCGTATGTCTACAGATATGTTGCGGCATATTGACGGGTCGAATTCAATGTCACTCATGGTTGAACGCCATGTGCGGTCAAAGTTGATGCCTACAAGTTCACCTTTGCCATTGAGTACGGGAGAACCAGAGTTTCCGCCAGTGGTGTGGTTCGATGCAAGGAAACATACCGGGACACTCTTGCGTCCGTTGTGCTCTACAGCCCAGCGTCCGTATTCCTTTGTCCTGTATATGTCACGCAGTGTCTGCGGAATATCATAGTCATAAATTTCGGGGTTGTCCTTTGCTATTATGCCGTCGATGGTAGTGAGGTGAGTGTGATACTCGCCGTCGGCATTCTCATAACCGGTCACAGTGCCGTATGCCACACGCAGTGTGAAGTTGGCATCGGGGTAGAAGGCGCGTTCCTTGTCCCACTCGCGCAGTGCCTGCATGTATGTGCGGTACCACTTCTCAATGGCTGGCACGTTGCTCAGGTTGCGGTATGCATACTCGCGGTTCTTCGCCAATGGCTTGGCGAACCACTGTGCGAACTGTACCATAGGGTCGGCAAGGTATTTCTCGCGTGTCAATGGATATTCGGTCAACAGTTGTGTGTCGGCAAAAAGGTGGTCTACAAACGCCTCGGGGTTGCCGTACTCTTCTATTGCTGCCAACAGTTCGGTAGGAACCTCCTCCTTTGGCATGCGTGAGATATACTCGCTGAGCATGCGGCGCGAAATGGCATGGTCAATCTCCTTCCTGTAGTCGTTGAGATACTTCTTGCGGGCCTCGGCCTGCTTGTCGGCTGTGAGCTCGTGTCCGTTGGCATCGTATGTGTAGAACCAATATGCATAGTTGAAGAACTCCATGCCAAGGATTGTCTCGTTGAAGAGTTCGCGTGCAAAGTAGTGCGGAATGACCTCCTGGTATGCAGCATGCATCGAGTCGAGCAGGGTGGCATATTGTGGCCTGTCGGCAGCCCATGCTGCAAAGGCCTTTTCATACTCTCTCTTCTTCTCAATTGTGCCCAGTTTGTCAAGGCCAAGGCTCTCGCCTTGCCATTTCTTCCATGCATTGGCAATGTTAGCGTGCTTTGCCGCGTAGGCAATGCGTGTTGCCACATCCTTTGACTGTGCCTCGGCAATGATGTCGAGACGGATGGTGCGCAGGGCTATCTTCATGGGGTTCGACACCTCGGCAACGTACTCCACAGCATCGGCTGTCACATACTCCTGAGTGTTGCCGGGGAAACCGTATATCATTGTGAAATCACCTTCTTCCACACCTTTGGTCGAAACCTTGAAGTGACGTGCAGGGCGGTAGGGTATATTCTCCTCGGAATAGTCGGCAGGCTCGTTGTTGCTGTTGGCGTATACGCGGAAAATAGAGAAGTCGCCAGTGTGACGTGGCCACACCCAGTTGTCGGTGTCGCCACCGAACTTTCCTATTGATGATGGCGGTGCTCCGACAAGGCGCACATCGCGGTAGGTGCGGTATACGTACAATATATGCTGGTTACCGTAGTATATCGACTGTATTTCGGCGCGCAGGCCCTCACCTTTGCTCTCCTCCTCGATGATACTACGGGTGCTCTCGCCGGCAGCAATTCTGCCAGTGACATCCTCCATCTTTACAAGCAGGCTCACGGTGAGCCCCGGAACATGCAGTTCCTCGCTGCGTGACATTGCCCAGAAACCGTCGGTCAGGTAGTCATGCTCAACCGATGAGAGTTTCTGTATCGAACTGTAGCCGCAGTGGTGGTTGGTAAGCAGCAGACCCTCGGCCGATATGAATTCGCCCGTGCATCCGCCGCCGAACTGTACCACGGCATCCTTCAATGAAGCCTTTTCATCGGAGTATATGTCGTCAGTCTTTAGTTTGAATCCCATCTTACGCATCTCCTTGATGCGTTCCTTTATCATGTTGGGCAGCCACATGCCCTCGTCGGCTGTTGCAGTGGCGAGTGTCATGCACGCTACTGCGCAGAGCAAAAGTTTCCTTATCATATTCTATTGTGTCTATTATAATCTGCGAATATACAACAAACACCCGATATATATAATACAATGTCCGTTTTTTTGGTCTGTATATATAAGGTGTAGGCACTATATGCAAAATGGGCAAGGATTTCTCCCTGCCCATTTGTTTTGTTTCCCATTGGCTCGCTTTTTTTTAGCGACCCGCGAGGCACGACCTTGGAGCCGTGTTGCTCGCGACCAATCGCTAAAAGGCTCGCCGATGGCAAAAAGTTACTTTACAAGTACCTTTTTGCCGTTTACAATGTAGATACCACCCTTGGTAACCTTCTCGATCTTGCGGCCTGTGAGGTCGTAGAT